>Ga0233434_1003039_pt1 | contig 14052 bp, 13 predicted proteins | sample SI_122_August201_4_FD_182738 | JGI IMG/M metagenome (GOLD analysis project Ga0233434, IMG submission 182738) | Seawater microbial communities from Saanich Inlet, British Columbia, Canada - SI_122_August2016_120_MG | ecosystem: Environmental > Aquatic > Marine > Inlet | place: Canada: British... | reverse complement strand
ACGTAACTCACTATTCCTGAATTTGTTTTTTCTATCAATTCACGAGTTCCACCATTATTTGTACATAAAGATGGCAATCCACATGCAATTGCTTCGACAAGGGTGTTTGGGTTTTGATCTATCCAAGAAAGGTGCAAATATATATTGGCAGTTCTATACCATTGAGGAAGCATATCGTGAGAAATAGTGTCAGCAAGTATAATATCTGGATCTTTTTTATTCATATTATATTTACCAAGTATTATAAGTTTTAAATTTTTAATTTTAGTCTTAAGTTTAAAAAATAATTCTAAAATTTCGTCTAATCTTTTATGCCTTCTCCAAGCGGCTGATACAATGATAACAAAATCTTGACTGTTAATATTTAATTTATCCCTTAAATTTTTTCCATCAGGTGAAAAAATATTTAACGGGACAGAATTGTTTATAACTATATTTTTGGTATTAAAATTTTTATGGAATTTTTTAACCAAATTCTTCGTAAAATCACTGATAAATATTGTACCAATTGAATTATCAATTGAATCAAAAATTAATTTATTTGCCTGAAATGTATCTGTTAATGTATTTTTGTTATCAAAAAAAATCCCGCCAATTCTTAAAAAATAAGGTTTGTTAAATAGAGATTTATTGGTATTAGCAAAAATGCAAAAGTCATACAAAGGATTAAATTTATTGGTTAAATTAATTCTTTGTTTCTTAAATTCAGATGCAAGTCTTTCTAAAAATATATAAGGGCCTATTTTTTCGTTTAAAATAAATGGATATTTTTCTATAGCTATTTTCATATTATCTTCTTTGCAATAGCATAAGCCCTATCTTTACTTGAAGAAATAATAGTAATTTCATAGCTTTTATCATTCTTAATTTGATCAATTAACTTTATAATTCCAGGAAAACTATTTGAGTAATCATCAAAAATTATTAAATCACCAATTAATTGTTTGTTAGAAATATAAGTAAATTCTTTCTTGGTGCTAAAGTAATCATGCATTCCATCAATATAAGCAAAGTGAATTCTATTAAATCTTATTTTTTTTAAAACAAATGAACTTGGTCCTGTAAAAAAACTAATATTATTTAACTCTTTTTGCCAACTTTTTAATAATTCTTTTCTAGTTTTTTTGGACTCTAAATCATCTATGCAATTCCAATAAATTTTTTGATCGTTGGGAATAATATCTATTGTATTAATTTTACCATTTATGTTTACATCATCATTAATAGCTTTTGACATACAAATGGATGAAAATCCCCTGGCAGTACCAACTTCAAGAATATTTATATGTTTAATATTATCATTTTGAATATATTTTCTTAACTTTGAATATAAAACTCTACCATGTTGATAATTTATAGGAGATTCTTTTATAACCACCTGAGTATGAAGAGCAAGTTCATCTAACCAATTTTTTTCTACTTTAAATCCAGTTTCATTTTCTAATTTATCTATATCAGCATATTTAATATTTTTTGCTTCATTAAATATTGAAAGATAATCTTCCTTTGAAGCTAAAATTGTTTCTCCAAAAGGATTTTTTTTTGGAAAAAGATAATTTTTCATGTCTCTCATAATGCTTTTCAAATAATCAATCATTAAGAAAAAATTCTTTCCATAATAAACTTTGTTTTAAATGGTCATTTTTTAAAGCAGTATTTTTTGCATTAAACTTAATTTTTTTTTGAAGATGTGCATTTTCAATTAATTCTATAGTACCTTCAGCTAATAATTTTGATGAAAAGCTTTTAATAACTATTCCATTTTCTTGATTTTTTATTAACTCTACCGCCTGACCAACTGGAGTAGAAATAACTGGAACCCTGCAAGCCATGGACTCAAGAAGTGCTTTAGGTCCACCTTCCTCTCTAGAACAAATTAAGTAAAAATCTAAAATATTATAATAACTCTTGAGATTAAAATAATTATTCTCATAAAGATGAGTAAATTTTACATTTATTTTTTCAAGCTCTTTTTTCACAAAACCTCTTGCTGGACCTAACAGAAGAATAAATATTTTTAAATTAGTCTTTTTAATTAATTTAATAGTCTCAATAAAAATATCTGGACCTTTTATTAATTTAGGTTTAAGGCCATCATTCCATCCTAAACCGTCTTTTTGAAATGATCCAATTACAACATGATCATTAGGAATATTAATTTTTTTCTTTAATAAAATTTTTTCTTCATCCGTTATTTCATTAAAAATTTCATTGTCTACCCCGATATATATTTTTTTTAATTTATCTTGTAATCCATGTTTAGCAAAAATTTCGTAAATGCTATCATTTGTGACCCTTATCTTTTTGTATTTTTTTTGGTTTTTTACAATATAATTAAATAAATTTTCAAAATCTGGGCTTACAGATGGGTTACCGTGAAAATAGTCAAAGTAAACATCGTTATTAAGCAAATGATAAAAAGATTTCTTCAAAGAAAATTTATCGTGTAAATAAACATTAGAATTTAATGCAAATTTAGACTTTGAGATATTAAAACCTGAATTTGTCAAAATTTTATTTAAATAAAAAAAATCCCATCCAGGACTCCAGGGTTTATTAAGACCTAAAAGGTGTATTTTTTTTTTATTATCTATATTTTCCATTACAGATATAAAATTAAGAGACTTCTTTCATTAAACTTACTTATTTAATGAATCTATGTCATTTTTAATCATCATTTCAACCAATTCATCAAAATTATGTTTTGGCTTCCATTTAAGTTTATTTCTTGCTAAAGATGAATTGCCTAATAGATAATCAACTTCTGCTGGTCTATAAAACTTTGGATTAACTTTTACAATTATTTTATTATTTTGTTTGTTTATTCCAACCTCTTTCGCACCCTTATTTCTCCAAATAATTTTAATATTTAAATATTTGCATACTTTCTCAATAAAATTTCTTACTGAATATGTTTTGCCAGTTGATATAACATAATCTCCTGGTAATTTTTTTTGTACCATCAAATACATTGCTTCTACATAATCTCCTGCAAATCCCCAATCTCGTTTTGCATCTAAATTTCCTATTTCCAAAAAATTTTGTAGTCCATGAACGATTCTCGAAAATGCTAGAGTAATTTTTCTTGTCACAAAGTTTTCACCTCTCAAAGGAGACTCATGGTTAAATAAAATACCATTGCTGCAGTGCATATTGTGAGATTCTCTGTAGTTTATTGTCATCATATGAGAATAAACCTTTGATACGGCATATGGGCTTCGTGGGTAAAAGGGTGTTTTTTCATTTTGAGGAGATTGCAAAACTTTTCCAAACATTTCAGAACTTGATGCTTGATAAAATTTTATTTTTTTTGAGCTTTTTCTAATTGATTCTAATAATCTTGTTGTGCCTATCGCAGTACTATCAGATGTAACAATTGGTAAATCAAAAGATGAACCAACAAATGATTGGGCAGCCAAATTATAAACTTCATCTGGTTTATGTCTCTTAATTATATATGAAATGTTTGATTCCTCACAGATATCAAAATTAACTATTTCAATATCGTTTAATATATCTAATTTTTTTAGTCTCCAAAAAGTATTACTAGCTGCTCGTCTATCACCACCAATAACATGATAGCCTTTATTTAATAACAATTCTGATAAATAAGCCCCGTCTTGCCCAGAGACACCTGTAATTAAAGCTTTTTTAATCATTAATTTTCTTTTTATAATTGAATTGAATGTTTTGAACTAAGTCAGGCATAAATTGATCTGAATTTAAATAATCTTCAAAAGTGTTTAGACTATATAGACCGTAATTGTCTAACATTATTTTAAGTTTATTTGGCATATCATCAATATTATTTGAAATTTCTCCATTTTTTTTACTTTCAATTAAATCAGACGAACCGATATGGGACATTGATAAAACTGGAATATTTAATTGCATTGCTTCAACCTGTGCCCTAGGACCACTATCTAAAATGGAACTATTTACAAAAATTTTGCTATTTAAAGTGAGTTCTATCTTTTCACTTTGATGGATATTTAAAAAAATATCAAAGTTCATCTTTTTACTTAATTTTGTAACTTTATTAAAAATTTTCCATGGCGTTTTTTTAAAATAATCAAAAATATTTTTTTTTTTATTATTGGGGTCTCGTGCAACTATACATCCTTTTAAATGAGCTAGATTATTTTTATTTAAACTGTTTAAAAACTCAAGATGTCTTTTTCGCTTATCAAAAGAGGATATCATGATCCAGTCATATTTTTTTTTTTGGGATATTTCTTTTTTTTCTAATTGAAATCTTTCATGATCATAACAAATAAGCTTATAAACGTATGATGGTATATTATCAGGTATATATTTTTTAAAATTTTTACTTTCAGTTAAGACTAAATCGTGAATATTATTATTAATCGAAGTCTTCTTTATGTACCCTTCAAATTGGTTATCTACAATGACAAACTTGTTTTTAATTTTATTACATTCTTCAATGTTAGACCAACAAAATACATAATTCATTTTTTGATCAGAGTTTATAACTTCGAACTTATTAAAATCTTTTCTTATTTCTAATGAACCATGTTTTGTTGTAATTTTTTTTTTAATCTTTTTATCATTACGCCATCTTTTTTCTTCTACAAAAATTATTACCTTCTCAACAAGTCCAAATTTCATTAAATTGTAATAAAAAAATGTAAAATTTTCAGAGAGTTCGTTAGAAAACATATCTGAATTATTTAGCCCAGTAGAAGAAATTTCAGTCCAGCATGGACTATTAATTACATAAAGTATTTTCATTTTTTTTAATAATCCTATCAATTAAATAAGATGCCTTTAAGGCACGGTCATGATTCTCTTTAAAATTTACATTTAAAAAGAAAACATTTTTAAACATTTTTAAAATATAATTTTTTTTAGATTCAAAATTAGTATTATTAATTTTATGTTGAGGTTTTTTTTTCAAATCATATTTAAAATCAAAGATTAATTTTTTATTCTCAACTTTAAAATGGTATAATTTATTTTTTGTATTAATTATCTTAATTTTAGTTTTATCATTATATATAAATTTACTCAAAATATAAAAATCATGATAGGCTAATGCAAATAAAGTTTGTTTAAAATCGTAATTACTAAGTTTATTTCTGTAGATATAATTTTCTTTTTTTAGAATTATTTTTTTATTTTTAAAAATTTCAATATCATCAATATAGAGATTTGTTTTATTGTTTTGAGAAATCTTAATTAATTTTTTTGTTAGATTATAATTAGTTGTTAAGGGTTTTTCACAAAAAACATTCATTTTTTTTTCTAAGAAAAATTTAACGTGTTGATAATGAAATTTATTAGGAGTAGCAATTACTACCCAATCTATATTTTTTAAATTTATATTTTTATAATCATCTTTACTTGTAATAATTTTCTTTACATTTCCTAATTTTTTTAAATTATTGTGTAATTTATTTCCCCACAAACCTTTACCAATCAAAACAAAATTCATATATTAAATATTTCTTAAAATATTATTAGCTGTTTCCATGCAACTTATCCATTTTCCTGAATAAATTTTAAATACATTTTTATTTGTGTTTACTTTAGTTACCCTCTCGTCATTTGCATTTTTAATTGTACATCTAACAACAATAAATGATTTATAATATTGAGTTTTGTGGAATCCATTAAAATAATTTTCAAAACTTTTTTTAATTTTTGGAAACTTAAGATTAGGTAAATTCTGTAAATAATTACTATTAATATTTCTAAATTGCTTTTCAAAATTATGATATTTGCTATTTTTAAATTTTATGACGGAGTCTTTCACACTACCTAAAATAGAGAGATTATCTTTATAATATGGATCTATGCACATAAATGGTCCGTCAAGTATTACAAAACTTTTATTATTAAATTCATTAGGAGTTTTTGTAATTATTTTTTCAACTAACTGATAATAATAATCTTTTTTGGAAGACTTAAAGTATTTCAAATTATTATTGTTGTTATCATAAGTGCACAAGAAAACATTGTCATAATTTTTTATAAAATTTTCATTAATATCTATTTTTTTATTTAAAATAATTTTAATTCCTAAACTTTTTATTATATCTTTAAATCTTTTTTTGATTAAGAAAATATTAATTAATTTTTCATCAGCAATTATTGCACCCTCTATATTTTCTTTTTTTAACAATTTATGATTACTAATTTTAAATTTTAGATTATTTTTTTTCAAAATTTTTAAATACTGATCGAAACTTGTCAGTGAATTTTTTTTTGATATAGCATAATAATTTTCACTTTTTATATAGCAGCCAGAAAAATATTTATTGAATTCGTTAAAACTTGTTTTACACTCTTCTATAGTTTTTTCTGATCTTGGATAATGATATCCTTGATGGCATCTAAATTGATTTTTTCCACTTGCTCCCATCAAAATGTCTTTTTCTTTTTCAAAAACTATGACTTCTGATCTGGGGTATTTTTCTTTAATTTTAATTGCTACTGAAAGACCAAAAAAACCTGCCCCTATAATTGAAAATTTCATTAACTTAAATTAAATTTATATAATAGTTTAGATAAAAAATTTGTTTTTTGGACTTTTAGATTTTTTATAATTTCGTTTCTATTATCAATTAAATTCTCAAAAAGTTCTTCGTATTTTCTGCCCATAAAGTCTGAATTATAAGGATAATTTTTTAAATTTTCTCTTAAATTAATGTATTGACTATGAATTTCAAAAATTTTTTCTTTTAACGTATCTTTTGAATAAGCTAATCCATAACCTTTACAATATTCACTCATGCATCCACTGTTTAAATATAATATAGGCAAACCACAATTAAGACCTTCATTTTGATGATTTCCACCCGGTTCATTTATTGAGGCTGTTAAATATACGTCATGAATTTTAATTAAATCTGCTAGCTGTAATCCATTTTTTGGCTCAATATATTTTGTGTTTTTAAATTTAAAATTTTTTGGTAAATTGCCTACAAATGTAAAATCAATTTTATCTGAAAATTTAACATCATTTAATAATTCATCTAAATAACTATAAATTTCAAAACCTTTATTTTCATGAGTACTCCAATGATGAGTAACAATTTTTATTTTATTTTTAAATATTTTATCAGAATTAGAAAAATTAAAGATTTTATTGTTTGCTCCATTTAAAATAATTGATGAATTTTTAAACTCTTTATATTTTGATAATATATTTTTTAACCAACCACTAATAAATACTGTATGATCTACGAAATTATTGGCATCAATTAAATTTTTATTTACATAATTTGTACCTTTTCTTTCATCACATTCGTTTATTCTGTGAACAACAATTGCATTGTTATTTATTCTTTTTAAATATTTATCGATATCAAAATGATTAAATGTTGATGATGAACTATTATATCTTGGATCCATTAAGACTATAATATCTATATCATTATCATCAAGATGATTGATTATTTTAACATTCTTACCTTTAAAATAATCAATGATATTTGAAATAAATTGATTTCCACCTCCCCATGGTCCGTGTTTAATTTTTAATCCAAACGATATTTTCACAACTAATTTTTAATTTTTTTAATTACTGATATGTATGATCTAAAATTTGGATTCGCATTATGTCCAGGATCTAACCATTTTAGAATAAGGGAAAAATCAATTATATTTTCTTGCTTTAAGATATTTATTGATCGCCATGTTGCATTTTTTTCTGACTTTCGAATATCATCACACAAAATTAAACCGTTATCATTTAATAAATTTAAAGAATTAACAATATCCATTGTTACAATAGGATCAAAATGAGCTCCATCAACCCATATCAAATCAAATTTATCTTCTAAATTTATCAAGTTAACTGAATTTTTTTCGATTAATTTTAAATTTTTTCTACTATTTATCCTTGAATTTCTTTCTTCTAAAAATGTTCTTAACTTATTATCATCATCTCTTTTGTAAGATCCTTTGTATTCTTTGGTTTCATTTGGTAAATCAACAGTAGTTATTTGGGCATTTTCAAATAGAACAGATAATAAAAAAGAGTTTTGGGCATTAAAAGTACCTATTTCAAGTATTTTTTTAATTTCTTTATTTTTTTGCGATAAACCAGAAAAAAAAGTTTGATGTTCTGAATGAGCTAAATTTTTCTTCAATTTTAATTCCATAAATTTCGATCTAATTTTATCAAGTTTTTTGAGAGCTTCGGAATGATTAATTCCATGATCTTTGAATATGTTAATCTGATATTCCTCAAACTCTCTAATCTTATATCTGCTCTGGTAATAAATTTTATAAAATAACTTTCTACTATGGAAATTTATTTTATGAGGCAGCTTAGTAGGCTCTAAAAATGATTTTAAAATTTTTTTTACAATCATAAACCTTCTATAAATCTTTTTCCAACTGTTCGACAATTTTTTTTGATACGTTCACATTTTCATCAAAATTGAAAAACTTACTCAAGTATTTCTGCCTCTCATTATCTGAAAATTTGAAATCTATAATATCTTTTAAATCTTTAGTTTTGAATTCATTAGTGCTCAACATTTTGGTCAAATTAACCCAATCAAAATATTCATTTGAAAAAAATTCTAGATACTTTTCATTATCATATTTAAAAAATTTGTGATTTAAAATTATAGTTTCATTTTTAAAAAAAATAGATTCTCCTACTACTGTAGATAAAGGGGTAAATACAACATTAGATATGTATAATAATTCATAAATTGTTGGTTTTAATATTTCCTCATCATATAAAATTAGATCACAATATTTTACATATTTTTCATCAACCAATCTTTTAGATCTAGATTTTATTATCAAATAAATATTATTTTTTTTACAGTAATTGTAAATTTTATGTAATATATTTAATTCTGTATTATAAAATTTAGAGACAATCTTATAAAAAAACTTTTTAAAATTATAAAATCGATCATCACTATCTGGCCAATTAAAGCAAAAAGAAGCAAACAATTTAGTAAATTTAGATGAAAAATTATATAAATTTACAGGTCCCCACGGTAAAAATAAAAAAATTTTTTTATCATCTAAGTTATATTTCTTTAAAATTTCATTTCTTTTAAAATTAATCTCATTATTAAATTGATAATTTCCAACGCATGGTAATTTTTGATTAGGATTTACTTGATTATATTTTTTTTTCCAAAATTCACTATAAAAAAAGATATAATCAACTTTTTCAAAATCTTTATAATAATGAAACATATCAATACCATTTTGTAATAAAACCCATTTACTTTTACATTTATTTTTTAAAATATCATAGCCAGGCAAGCTTAACGAAATTATATAATCAATTTTCTCTGCAGTTAAAATTTTAACAATTTTATTTTGTTCAAATATTATTCTTTTGAAAACTTTGTTATTTTCACTTTGATATGCATCTAAAATCGGAAATTCCCTCCATTTACCTTTTTGACGATTACTAGAATAATCAAATATTAAAAAAACATTGTAATTTTTATTCAACAAAGCATTAATTATGTCTTTATAAAACTTCAAACTCATTCTTTTGTTTATATAAAAAGCTACGTTCATAATTTAAAATTTTTAATTTAGAATGAATGATCACCTGCAACAAAATTTTTATTAAATGTGTTCCAAAATACTTCCATACCTTCACCATTATTGCAATTCATGATCCAAGAAAAACTTTTTAAATTTTTATCAAAATTTTTAAATAATTTTGAAAAATATATAATTTTATAATCGTCTTTATTGAAATTTAATTTGATTTTTTTAGAAAAGTTTTCCCCATAAAATATAATTTCAACTTTAGAACTTGATTTTTTTTTATAATAATTAATTTTTCTTATTGATAAAATTGTCTCTGTTTCATTGTTAGACAAAAATGATCCCCAGTGGGTATACTTGTTTGGAACATCTATACTTTTAAAACCAAGCGCTATGTCAGTATTAAATTTACTTTTATTTCCATAAATAAATGATGTGTTTATTCTTGCGGGTATTTTGTTTTGTTTAACGCTAAAAAATCCAAATTCTTTTTCATTTTTTTCTATATTGAATTCAAAAAATTTTTTATGAGGTTCAATCAAAAACTGACTTCCTTTTAAAAAAGCTTTATTTTTTTCATTATAAATATAATGAGTTGCATTAATTTTACTTTTCAAATTTGTTGGAAAAACTCTTAATTTTAAGCTTAATTCCTTAGGTTTTACGTAAGGTAAGTAAGACATGTGATCAACTGAAGAATTATTATATTTTGGAGAAATATAATCTTTTATATTTTTTTGAAATGGAAAAGAATGTGTGACTTCGTAATGATGTTTCTTAATATGATAGTTTCCACAGACCATTCTGGGAAAAATATTTTTATTTATTATTTTAATTTTGCAATATTTTGTATTTGCAAGTAATTTTGCTGAAAAATAATCTTTTAAATAAAATATTTTATTTTCAAATGGATTTAATAAAACGTTACTTATTTTTTTAATTTTTATTATTCTATTTAATTTATTAAATAATTTAACTTCAATAAAATTTTTTTTATTTAAATCATTTGAGTTAAAAGCTGAAAAAAAGGGTGTTATTGAATTTTTTTTAAATTTAATTGAAAAGTTACTTTCTTCTGTTATTTCATTTATTTTTTTATTTTCATTATTTGATAAAATTCTACCCGTAGCATGAACTCCAGATATAAATTTTTGTGGAGATATATAAAAACCAGTAATTCCTGGAAATGGATAACCTAAATTGTTTGAAGATATAAATTCAACTTCAACCATTCCTTTAAATTTATTTCCTACAATTTTTCTTAAAAAAAACTCATTATGATTTTTTTCAATCAATTTATCAAAAAAATAAACAAAGTTTCCTTTTTCATCATAAAATCTTAAATTCATTTTAATATTGGATATTTTATTTTTGATTTTCCAGTAATTAATGAATGACAAACAAAAATCAGAACCTTTGTTAATATCTAATGGATAAATTGTAGAACTTCGATTTGAATACCATTTTTTCCTTAATTCAAAATCTTTTTTTAGCGTTCTCATGAATTTATTTAATTAAATAGATTGGTTTAAAATCTAAGTCAAATTTATTAATTTTTAAATTGTTTTCTTTAACAAATTTATTAGTAGCTACCGTAGCTCCTTCTACAGTATCATAATCATCAACCAATATTATTCCTCCTTTTTCGATTTTTTTATATAAAGTATTTAGAGCATAATAGGTTGGATCAAATGTATCTAAATCTAAATGTAGAAATGAAATTTTTTTTATATATCTTGTTATTGCTGGTTTTAGTGTTTTAAATATATTTCCTTCAATTAATTTTACGTTTTTAAATTTTTTTCTCTCTATTATTTTTTTTAATTCTTTTTTTCTAATTCCTTGACCTGCGCTAGATGTCCATTCATCAATAAATTTTTGATCAGAATGAAATTTGCTCTTAGGAAATTTAGAAAAAGTATCAAATCCAAAAAATTTTTTTGTATTTTTTTTTTTATTTAATATTGAATTATAAGTCAATAATCTTATCAAACTATTCCCTTTAAATACTCCACACTCAACTACAGACCCTTTTAAATTTTTTGTTTTTTTAAAAATTTCATATTGATAAATGAATTTTTTTAATCTTGATGCATCAGAATGCCAAATAAAATTATTCTCAATTAACCATTCTTTTTTCATAAAATTATTATTTCCATTTTGCTATATTTAGTTTTTTTTTATACAAAAAATTCCTTACATCATGCAATGCTGTACCTAAAAAATTTAAAAGATTGGCTGTTCCAACTGCATCGATTTTATTATTTGATAAACATTTTAAAAAGTGCTCTTTTTTTCCAAGACCACCACTAATGATTAGAGGTTTGCTGATTTTTTTTATATTTTTTAAAATTTTTTCGTCTACACCAAATCCTGTACCATCTCTGTCTATTGAATTTATTAATATTTCTCCTATTGATTGTTTTTGAAGAAATTCAAAATATTTTTCTAATTTAATTTTGGAGTTTATCCTACCATTTTGAAAATATACTTCTAGTTGAGTACTCTGATTTTCTTTAACATCTACACTTGCAACTATACTCTGCTCTCCGTAGACTTCGGATATTTTTTTAATTAATTTTGGATTTTTTTTAATTGAAGTATTAAAAACTATTTTGTCGGCTCCCGACCTAAAAAGTAATTTAGCATCATCAATGTTTTTAATTCCACCACCTGCTGTTATTGGAATGAAACAGTTTTTAGAAATTTGTTCTAATATTTTAGCTAAACTTAATATGTTTTTATTATTTCTATCCACATTAAGTATCATTAGTTCATCTACAGAAAATATTAGTTTATGAAACTGAAAATTTTTTTTAATCCATTCAAGATCACCTACTTTCTGAAGATTAAAATTTCTACTTAAATAAAAATTACCATTTGAAAATAATAAATTAAAAATAATTCTTTTTGCAATTTTCATAATTTTATAAAATTTTTAATAATTTCTAGTCCATTTTCTTGACTTTTTTCTGGATGAAATTGAGTTGCAACTATATTTTTGAATTCAAAAATAGATATAAATTTTTTACTATGATTGGTGAAGCTAAAATTTCCATTTTTTGAATTTTTAATTGCATAAGAATGATTAAAATAATAATGATAATCATAAGCATCAGTGTTAATTAATTTTAGTTTTTTATTATATTTTATTTTATTAAAACCAATATGGGGTACTCTATAATTTGTACTTGAAAATAATTTTTCAACTTTACCTCTAATTGCTCCAAATCCATAAGTTTTTTTGTTTTCATAACCTACCTCAGCTAAAATATGCATACCTAAACAGATCCCAAATATTTTTTTTTCATCACTTAAGTGTTTTTTTATTGCATTATAAATTTTTAATTTTTTTAACGAATTTATTGCGTTTGAAAAAGAGCCCACACCAGGTAAAAAGATCATATCCGCATTAAATATTTCATCGGCTTTTGAAGAAATAGTCGATTTATAGCCTAAATAATCAATTGCTCTAAACAAAGATAAAATGTTGCCCGCACCATAATCGACTATTATGATTTTTTTTTTCAATTAATTTCCCTTTTAAGAACCCATTTATTTTTTTGTTTTTTAAGAATTTTTTTATTTGCCCACTTATCTAAAATTTTATGAAATTTTTTTTTATTCAATTGAAAATAATTTAAATATTCATTTTCATATTCTTCGGGATATTGACCATCATAAAGTTTAACTAAAGTTAAAGCTTGATCTCTTCCCATTGCCTCTCTTCTAACCTCTATACAAGCATCAGCTGTAGTTCTGCCAAAGCCAAATTTTAAAAACATCATATACGTATGTAATGCAACAAGAGCTTGGTCGTTTTGAGCAAAATTTGTAAAAGTCCCAGTATTATTACTGTCCGACTCTTTCAAGCCACAATATTTTTTTGCAAAAATATAATTCTTATATGAGTCCCAATTTTCATATGATGACCAGTGAGTTAAATCCAAATTTTCTAAAGATGGGGCATCTTTTTTTTGAAATTTAAAAAAACTCAAATTATCATTTTTTAACTTCATTTTTTTTACCAATTTATCAAAATAATTTTCTGTTAAAATTTCCTTTTGAAAATCAATATTAAAAATATGATTTTTTTTTGTTCTTGATTGTCCTCCATACTCAAGTTCTCCGTCTTCTCCATAAAAGACTAATTCTAAATCAAATTTTAGTGCCACACTTACTACTGCTGTTTGAACTGCTGTTAACCAGCCATAATATGGAAGTCCTGCAAACTCGAAACCCATTCTATTAAATTTTTTCATTAAATTATAATCTGGATTGATTGAAATATGGTCATAACCACATTTTATAAAGTTCTCTAAATTTTCGTTTCCTATTTTTGTTGGAAGGTGAGGAATTACAGTAACGCACAAAGGTCTCATCTTATATTTATGCTTTAGTTGATATGCTACATAGGATCCATCTTTTCCTCCACTGACAGGCACCAAACAATCAAATTCGTTATTTTTATTCTTTTTTCTATGTTTGCTTAAAAGTTTATTAAGTTTAATTTTTCTTTCTTTCCAATTAATTTTTTTTTTTTTTATTCCA
>Ga0233434_1003027_pt1 | contig 14098 bp, 17 predicted proteins | sample SI_122_August201_4_FD_182738 | JGI IMG/M metagenome (GOLD analysis project Ga0233434, IMG submission 182738) | Seawater microbial communities from Saanich Inlet, British Columbia, Canada - SI_122_August2016_120_MG | ecosystem: Environmental > Aquatic > Marine > Inlet | place: Canada: British... | reverse complement strand
GATACCATATTCATCTTTAAGAATATCAGCAAGTTCGTTAACTTCTTTAACTGTTAAACCAACTAACTGTTCTGCGACTTTATTTAGATCTGCCATTTTTAGAGTTTTTAATTATTAATTATTATTTCACTTAACTTTTTATTCAGATTCATCTTTAGATTCATCCTCAGAGGTTTGCTCCTCTGACTTATCAGTTTCCTCAGCCTTAACTTCCTCTGAAGCTGGTTCCTCAGCCTTAACTTCCTCTGAAGCTGGTTCCTCAACTTTAACTTCCTCTGAAGCTGGTTCCTCAACTTTAACTTCCTCTGCAGCTGGTTTCTCAACTTTAACTTCCTCTGCAGTTTTTTCACTTAATGTTTTCACAAGACCAGCTATTTTACCGCTACTTGATTTAAGTGCAGAAATAACATTTTTAGCAGGTGACTGAAGAAGAGTAATAATTTCACCAATTACTTCTTCTTTAGATTTTAAGTTGAATAATGCTTCTATATGCTCATCTCCAATATATATAGCCTCATCAACAAATGCTCCTTTTAAGATAGGTTTATCTCCACCTTTTCTAAACTTTTTTATAACCTTAGCAGGACTATTACCAATTGAAGATAGCATGACAGCAGTATTACCCTTTAATAATTCTTTAAGCTCTCCAAAGTCATTTTCTGATTCGCTCATTGCTCTTTCAAGAAACGTATTCTTTACAACTGAAAGTTTAACATTCGAATTAAAACATTCTCTTCTAAGTTTACTAGTTTGAACAGCATTAAGGCCTGCAATATCAGTCAAATAAATTGACTTATAATCAGCAAGTTGACCTTTCAACTCTTCTACAGCTTTTCCTTTTTCTTCTTTATTCATCTTAAATATTATTCAAATTTTGATTCAATTGCAATACCAGGACTCATAGTACTTGACATTGAAATACTTTTAATATATATTCCTTTGGCTCCTGAAGGCTTAAGTTTAACAATAGTCTTAATAAGTTCATTTGCATTATCCATTATCTTGTCCGCAGTAAAAGATACTTTACCAACTGAGGCATGAATGATACCAGTTTTATCAACTTTAAAGTCAATTTTCCCACCTTTTATATCAGTAACAGCTTTTGCTATATCCATAGTTACAGTTCCAGTCTTTGGATTAGGCATCAAACCTCTTGGACCTAAGACCTTTCCTAGAGGACCTAATTTCCCCATTACACTTGGCATTGTTACGATAACATCTACATCAACCCAACCTTTTTTAATTTTTTCAATATACTCATAAAGACCAACTAAATCAGCTCCAGCTTTTTTTGCTTCATCTTCTTTATCAGGAGTAACTAATGCAAGTAATTTTAGTGATTTACCTGTACCGTGAGGAAGAGATACTACACCTCTAACCATTTCATTAGCTTTTTTAGGATCGACACCTAATCTAACAGCAAGGTCAACAGAAGAATCAAATTTTGTTGTCGTAATTTCTTTTACAAGAGATGAAGCCTCTTCTAAGGTGTATGACTTATCTGAGTCTACTTTATCAATTGAAACTTTTCTATTTTTTGTTAGTTTTGTCATAATTATTTTACTGGTGGAGTTCCCCCATTAACTTTAATACCCATTGATCTTGCAGTACCAGCTACCATTTTCATTGCAGATTCTACAGTGAAAGCGTTTAGGTCTACCATTTTGTCTTCTGCTATCTTTTTAATCTGATCCCATGAAACAGTAGCAATTTTCTCTCTATTGGGTTCTCCTGAACCTTTTTTAGCTTTAGTTGCCTCGAGTAACTGAATAGCTGCTGGAGGAGTTTTAATTATAAAATCAAAGCTTTTATCTTTAAAAACACTAACAACAACTGGCAGAATTTTTCCAGGTTTATCTTGACTCCTAGAATTGAACTGCTTACAAAATTCCATAATATTAACACCTGCAGCACCAAGAGCTGGACCTACTGGAGGAGATGGATTAGCTGCACCACCCCTAATTTGTAATTTTAATACTTTATCTACTTCCTTTGCCATAATTATATTTTTTCAACTTGCATGTAACTTAGTTCTAGCGGAGTTTTTCTACCAAAAATTTTAACCATTACATCCAGTTTTCTTTTTTCTTCGTTGACATTATCAATTGTACCAGTAAATCCATTAAAAGGACCATCAATAACTTTAACATTTTCACCTATATTAAATGGAATGTTAACCTGTTCACCTGAGATAGCTAATTCATCAACTTTACCAAGCATTCTATTTACTTCTTTCTGTCTTAACGGAATTGGTTCACCACCTTTCGTCTCTCCTAGGAAACCTAGAACATTAGAAACAGATTTGATTACATGTAGAATTTCACCAGAGATATCAGCTTTCAACATTATATATCCAGGAAAGTATGTTTTTTCCTTAGAGATCTTTTTACCTTTTCTTATCTGAATAACTTTTTCGGTAGGCACAAGCATTTCTTCGATCTGTTTATCAAGAGATACCCTAGAGACTTCATACATGATGTAGTCCTTTATCTTGACTTCTTGACCAGTCACGACTCTTATTACGTACCATTTTTTTTCTGCGACTTCCACCATCTATCCTATTAAATTGAAATAAAATTTAACTACTCTAGAGAGAATTGAATCAGCGCCCCATATAACTAATGAGAAAATCACTGAAAAAACTATCACCAAAGCAGATAGGTTTAACAATTCTGAACGGGGTGTCCATTTGACGTTATCCCTCAGTTCTGTTACAGATTCCTTTATAAAGTTTATAATCGACATCATATTGTTTTGTGCACGGGTTGAGAGACTCGAACTCCCGACACCTGGTTTTGGAGACCAGTGCTCTACCAACTGAGCTAAACCCGTTTATATTTTACACAAGGTATCAAGCTAAATGCAAGACACCCTTAGAGTTAATTAAACTTTGTTTTACTAGTCTAAAAGTTCAGTTACCTGACCTGCACCGACGGTTCTACCACCTTCACGGATTGCAAATCTTAAACCAACATTTAGAGCAATAGGTGATATTAACTCAACATCAATAGTTAAGTTGTCACCCGGCATCACCATCTCTACACCACTTGGAAGCACAATATTACCTGTAACATCTGTAGTTCTAACATAGAACTGAGGGCGATAATTGTTGTGGAATGGAGTATGACGACCACCTTCTTCTTTTTTCAAGATATAAACCTCAGCCTTAAATTTAGCATGAGGAGTTACAGAGCCAGGCTTACAAATAACCATACCTCTTGTTATATCAGTTTTTTCAATACCTCTTAAAAGGATACCAGCGTTATCACCAGCTTCACCTTTATCAAGAATTTTTCTAAACATTTCAATACCTGTTATTGTAGATTTAAGCTTTTCAGCTCCCATCCCAATAATATCTACTTCATCACCTGAGTTTGCAATACCAGTTTCAATTCTACCAGTTGCAACAGTACCTCTACCAGTTATTGAGAATACATCCTCAACAGGCATAAGGAAGTCTTTATCAACTTCTCTTTTTGGAAGCTCAATGTAGCTATCTACACCTTCCATAAGCTTTAATACACTGTCAACCCATTTTTGCTCACCATTTAAGGCACCTAAAGCAGAACCAAGAATAACTGGAGTATTATCTCCATCATAATCATAAAAAGATAGAAGATCTCTAACTTCCATTTCAACTAATTCTAAAAGCTCAGCATCGTCTACCATATCAGCTTTATTTAAAAAAGCAACTATTCTAGGTATACCTACTTGTCTTCCTAATAATATGTGTTCTCTTGTTTGAGGCATTGGACCATCAGTTGCAGCAACAACTAATATAGCACCATCCATTTGAGCAGCACCAGTAACCATGTTTTTAACGTAATCAGCGTGACCAGGACAATCTACGTGAGCGTAGTGACGGTTAGCTGTTTGGTATTCAACATGAGATGTGTTAATTGTAATACCACGTTCTTTTTCTTCCGGTGCATTATCAATAGAATCAAAACTTCTAGCTTCTGAAAAACCAGCATCTGATAATACTTTTGTAATTGCAGCAGTAAGAGTTGTTTTTCCGTGGTCAACGTGACCGATAGTACCTATGTTTAGGTGGGGTTTCGATCTATCAAAATTTTCTTTAGCCATAGCAGTATTTTTTTCTTGTTTTTTTACGATCTGCAAATTTATAATTTTTTTCTTATATATAAACTGATTTAACGTTTTTTTTTAACACTATAATAATTTCTTTTTTATCTTTAAATTTAAATGAACAAAATGTTGAAAAACTTAAGTAAGGTTTTATCGGTGTTTGTTGGTCTAACGATCATTAATGTGTGGTTATTTAGATCCAATAGATCTACTTCATATAGAGGTGGAGATGCCACTAATCTTATCGAAGAATTTGCAGTTTATGGACTAGAAGATTATTTTTTAATAATTGGCATTATTAAAGTTTCTCTTGCGATAATTTTAATCTTAAGCTTGTATTACAATAAATTAAGATTGTTTGCATCCCTCGGAATTGCAATTATGATGCTCGTCGCTATAAACATGCACATGAGTGTTGGAGATGAATTAATCAAATTAACTCCAGCTGCAACTATGCTTATCAGTTCATTATTAATTGTTTATTCAACGAAGAATTCTAAATAAATGTCAAACAATGTTAAAGTATATTATGACCCTAATTGCAGGTTATGCTATAACGCTGTGAACTTTGCAAAAAAAAATGATAAAAAAAATTCTTTAAAATTCTTTCCAAACGATTTAATGGAAGACAAAGGTTTCGATATAAAAAATACAGTTATTGTTAATGATGGAAATAAAAATTTAGAGAAATCTGAAGCTGTAATATTAATGCTAGATAAAATCAATTTTAAAAAAACTTCATTATTCATTAAAATCTTTCCAACTTTTATTAGAAATCTAGTTTATGATTTCATTGCTAGATATAGATATAATATATTTGGAAAAATCAATAATTATAAAAATGGAAATTAAAAGCATTCAAAAATTTAATACTGTAAATTCAATATCTCTATTTACTATGTCAATTTGGGGCTATATTGACACTAACTCATTCACCGCTTTAATACCTTTATTTTTTGGAATAATTTTATTCAGCTTGGGAGCATTGCTTGATAAAGAAAAGCTTGTAAAGATTTCAGCTCATCTAATAGTTCTTTTTACACTTATGATTTTAGTAGCGTTATCTGTTCAAGTTCTTCCTGGTGCAATTGAAAGAGGCGGAATTGGGCTTGCAAGAGTTTTAGTTATGACAGTAACTTCATCAATTGCAATGATTGTTTTTATAAAAAGCTTTATTGATAATAGAAAATCTCGTTAATTTTTCAATTCATTTTTGTAACTTATAGTTATGAAAAAAACGGGAAAATCATACATTCAAAAAAAGATAAATAAACTAAATAAAAAAATCCACAGATCAGAATCTCAAAATGAGGAAAACAAAACTTGGTGGAGAAAACTAAAGCTTACTAAATTAAAAGATAAATTAAATCACACCGATTAATAACAATGAAAAAATTCTTTTTCCTGTTTATCTCCCTTCTTATTTTTTCATGTAGCTCTATTGAATTAACTAATGACTATTTGATTTCATCACCTAATACTTTAAAACTTAATTTTGAGGAGGCGACAAAGAAAAACTGGCATAATCTTGATCTTGAAAGAGACTCTGTTCCAGGCATGAGTGTTGAAAGAGCTTATCAGGAGCTTATCAAAGATATGAAGGGCAAGAAAGTCATAGTAGCAGTAATTGATGCTGGTATTGATACAAATCATGAAGACCTTAATGATGTAATTTGGGTAAATGATAAAGAAATTCCAAACAATTTAATTGATGATGATAATAATGGCTACATAGATGATATTAATGGTTGGAATTTTCTAGGAGAATCTTATAATGAAACTCTAGAAATGACAAGAATCATTCGAGATAGCCTTATTAATAATCGAAGATATGATTCAGCTCTAAATAATATAAATAGTAAAAGAGGTGTTACCCAAAGAAGTTTAGATTATTACAATAAAATTGTTGATGATTATAAAAAATCTGTTAATGATCTTTCTAATTACCTTGGTAAAGATGATTTTGAACAATCAGATGTGGCAAGTATCAAATCAAATGACAGCATTTTATTAAAGTCTAAAGAAATGATAACATATTTCAATTCTTTGAATCTTGATCTTGATGATTTACTAGAAGGTGTTGAATATTTTTCTGATCAAATGAATTATCATTATAACACTAGTTTTAACGGCAGATCAATTGTCGGTGATAATGTATATGACATAAAAGATGTTTCTTATGGTAATTCAAGAGTTAAACACTCAAAAAGTTCTGAGAGCCATGGCACTCATGTTTCAGGAATAATAGGAGGTATTAGAAATAATTCAATTGGTAGTAATGGTGTAAATAATAATTTGGAAATAATGGCTATTAGAGCTGTTCCAAATGGGGATGAATATGATAAAGACATAGCCCTAGGTATTAGATATGCTGTTGACAACGGAGCTAGAATTATCAATATGAGTTTTGGTAAATCATATTCCACAAATCCTGAATGGGTTATAGACGCAATTAAATATGCTGCAAAAAATAATGTTCTTATAGTTCACGCTGCTGGTAATGAAACTGAAGATCTTGATAATAATAGCAATGAAAACTATCCTAATGATCAATATTTAGGAAAAAATGAGTTTTCTAATAATTTTATAAATGTTGGAGCCAGCACAATTGACTTCAATGAAAATATTGTTGCAAGTTTTTCAAACTTTGGACTAAATAATGTGGATATTTTTGCTCCTGGTTATGATATATATTCATTAATGCCAGACAATAAATATGATTATCAAAGCGGAACTTCGATGGCTGCGCCAGCATTAACTGGAGTTGCATCTATGGTTTTATCATATTTCCCCAGATTATCAGCTGCAAAGCTTAAAGAGATTATATTGGAGAGTGGAATTGAAGTAAACTTGAATGTAAAAGTTTCTGAAAAAGGGAATATACCCTTTAAATCTATATCAAAGACTGGAAAATTAGTCAATGCATATAATGCATTAATATTAGCATCTAGAAGTAAAAGAAAATAATTACTTTAATTTAAACTAACTTCTTTATTTGCTAACTGACCACATGCTGCATCAATATCTTTTCCTCTTGACCTTCTAACAGTTACAGTAATTTTATTTTTTTCTAATAAATCTTTATAAAGGTCTATCATACTTTGACTTGCAGATGTAAAATTTTCATCACCAATCGAATTATATTCGATAAGATTAACCTTTGATGGAATAGATTTACAGTAGTTTACTAATGCATTTATGTCATCAACACTATCATTTATACCTTTCCATACTATATATTCAAATGTTATTCTTCTTTTAGTTTTTGAATACCAATACAATAAAGACTCTTTAATATCTTCTAATGAAAATTTTGTTGAAAATGGCATTATCTTATTCCTAGTCTCTTCTAAGGCTGAGTGAAGTGAAAGTGCTAGATTAACTTTTAAATCTTCATCAGCAAGTTTTTTTATCATTTTAGGAATTCCTGAAGTTGAAACTACAATTCTCTTCTGGGACATATTAAGACCCTTATCTGATGATATTTTTTCAATTGATTCTATCAGGTTATTATAATTCATTAATGGCTCACCCATACCCATAAAAACAATATTTGACAGAGATCTTTTAAAATATTTTAGACTTTGGTTGTTAATTGTTACAACCTGATCATAAATTTCATCAGGATTAAGATTTCGCATTCTTTTCAATTTGGATGTAGCACAAAATTTACAATCAAGACTACAACCCACTTGAGAAGAAACACATGCAGTAGTTCTATCATTAGTTGGAATCAAAACAGATTCAACTGTATAGTCATCAAAAAGCTTTACCGCATTTTTAATTGTCCCGTCTGAGCTTTTTTGAATTTTATCAACTTCAATATGATTAATCACAAAATTTGTGTCTAGCATAAATCTAAGATCTTTAGATAAATTTGTCATTTCATCAAAAGAATAAGTCGACTTTTTCCAAATCCATTCATAAACTTGTTTACCTCTGTAAGAATCAAATCCTTTTTGTTCAAAAAATTCGATTATTTGATCTTCAGATAAACTTCTAATATCAATTTTCATTTCGAGGGTAAATTTAAACTAATTACTTAGATTTGTCAGATATGAAAAATTCTTATGCTTTAGTAACAGGCGCAACCTCTGGAATAGGACTTGAGATTTCAAGAGATCTTGCTAAAAGAGGATATAATTTAATATTGGTTTCTAGAACAACAGAAAAATTAGATCAAACATCTAAAGAGTTGATTAAAAAATTTAATATTAAATGTGATTATTTTTCATCAGACCTTACTGAAGTTAATGCACCAGATAAAATATATGATTTTACAAAATCAAATAAGTATAATATAGATATATTAATTAATAATGCTGGATATGCACTACCAAATGCATTTCATGAAAATTCGATGGAAGATGAAGAAAAATGTTTGAGAATTTTAGGAATATCTGTAATTGCACTTACAAAAAAATATATCAATGATATGATTTCAAACGGTAGTGGTAAAATAATGATAGTTTCATCTGTTGCAGCTTTTGCACCAGCTTCATCTCTTCAGTCTCTTTATGGACCTGTTAAAACCTTTATGAATAGATTTAGTGAATCTTTAGGTTTTTATAACAAGTATGGTATAACATCCACTGCAGTTTGTCCAGGTTATACAGTTACAAACTTTCATACAGCAAGTGGAGTTCAAAAAGAAATGGATAGTGTTCCCAGTTTCTTGAAGAAAAGTGCAAGAAGAATTGCAGAAGAAGGAGTAGATGCGATGTTAAAGGGTAAGAAAGTCTGTGTTCCGACTAAAACATGGAAAATAGTCGTATTCTTATTAAAAGTTATACCTCATTCTGTTTTTCCATTAATTAGCGGATTGTTAGCTCCTGGTAGATATAATGATGTCTAGTAAGATCTTAAAAGACCTCCATCAATTGGAATTGAAGCTCCATTTATATATGCAGCTTTATCTGAACTAAGGAAAGATACAAGATATCCGTATTCCTCAGTTTTACCTAATCTATTAAGTGGTACCAAAGATTTCATTTTTTCTAAAACTTCATTTTCAGATATATTTAAAGATTTTGATTTCTCTTTATTTAATTCTTTAATTCTTTCAGTATCAAAATATCCAGTTAAGATTGAGTTAACTGTAACTCCATCTTTTCCAACATCAACTGATAGACTTTTAGCCCAAGCTACAACGGCAGATCTAATACTATTTGATAAAACAAGATAATTAAGAGGTTCTTTTACTGAAACTGAAGTAACATTAATTATTCTACCCCATTTATTTTTTTGCATCTTAGGAACTATAAGTGATGTTGTGTAAACTATACTTTTAAATAATAAGTCAAAAGCTTCTTGGTATGAATCAATATCCTTAGATAATGAATTTCCTGCAGGAGGTCCTTGAGTGTTGTTAACTAAAATATCTACTTGATTGCTCTCCAAATATTCTTCAATTTTAATTTTATATTCTTCAAAATTTGAAAAATCTACTACTAAATAACTATGATTCTCAAAATTAGGAAGTTGATTAACAATCTCCTTTAATTTAGATTCATTCCTCGCCATAAGACATACACTAGCTCCAGATTCAGCTAATTGAGATGCTATCCCTAAACCAATACCTTTGCTGCTCCCTCCTATTAGAGCCTTTTTTCCTGATAAGTCTATTTTCATCCTAAATCATCTCTTCTTGGACTAAACACATCCATTAATATACAATCACTAATTGCCCTTCCTGAGTGAGGAACATTTGATGGTATAAGAAATGTGGACCCTTTCTTACATAAATTTTTCTTTCCATCTATTGTAAATTCAAATTCACCTTCTATCACATGCATTAATTGTTCATTTACATGATTATGTTCTGACAAACTCGAACCTTTATCTATTTCCCAGTATACCCAGGTAAAATCAGATCCATGTATAATCCTTCCTAGGAATCCTGGCATAATTTCATTAGATTTTAAATCTTTTATATTCATCTATATTATATTATTAAATCAATTTACAAAGTTTTACTTTACAATATTCCCATCATAGAAAAAAGTAGAACTACCATAATAACAACAATAAAAAAACTTATTAAAATTCTTTTAGCAATTTTTACAACGATACTATTTTTGTTTTTTTTATTAATCCTCTTAATGAATTGGTTTATAATTTTTTAAATTAAACAAAAATTCTAATTTTATAAAATATCTTTTTAGAATCAACAAAACTTTTCAACTTTAAAGCAATTAAATATTATGAATGGGACTTTTGAATTTTTAGACTATTTAATTTTTGGACTATATGCTGTTACCATATTATCTATAGGACTATGGGTTTCAAGAGACAAAGACGGTAAACAAAAAAATGCAGAAGATTATTTTCTTGCCAGCAAATCACTTCCTTGGTGGGCCGTTGGTACTTCTTTGATTGCTGCAAACATTTCTGCAGAACAATTTATAGGAATGTCAGGTTCAGGTTTTGCCCTTGGATTAGCTATAGCATCATATGAATGGATGGCTGCAATAACTCTGTTAGTAGTTGGTAAGTATTTTCTTCCAATTTTTATTGAAAAAGGCTTATATACAATTCCTGAGTTTATTGAAAAAAGGTTTAGTACAAATCTAAAAACAATACTAGCTATATTTTGGATTGCACTTTTTGTTTTTGTTAACCTTACAACTGTTTTGTTTCTAGGAGGTAAAGCTTTAGATACAATTATTGGTGTTGGTGATGGATCTATTTTATTAAATAGTATTATTGGACTTGGACTATTTGCTGCTGCTTATTCTCTATGGGGTGGTCTTGCTTCTGTAGCATGGACTGATGTAATACAAGTAGTAATTCTAATCTTTGGGGGGCTACTAATGACTTATTTTGCACTTGCCAATGTCACTGACTCGGGTAGTTTTATTGATGGAATGAAATATGTTTATGAAAAAGCACCAGAAAGATTTTCGATGATTCTGTCTAAAGGTGAAATCATAAAACCAAATGGCGGTGATGCTTGGTGGGATCTTCCAGGACTAGCTGTTTTAATTGGTGGAATTTGGGTAGCAAATTTATATTATTGGGGATTTAACCAATATATAATTCAAAGAACATTAGCTGCAAAAAGTCTTGAAGAAGGACAAAAAGGTATTGTATTTGCTGCCTTTTTAAAATTAATAATTCCTGTTATTGTTGTACTACCTGGTATCATAGCTTATGTTATGAATTTGGATGACACTGGAGCGCTTACAACTGCTTCTGTAGATCCTGGGTTTATTGGAGTTGCTGGAAATATTGCAAATGATAATGCTGCCCCATGGTTAATTAAAAACTTTATTCCAGTTGGAGTAAAAGGGTTAATCCTTGCCGCACTTGCTGCTGCAATTGTATCATCACTTGCTTCAATGTTAAATTCAACATCCACAATTTTTACAATGGATATCTATAGATCTCATTTTAATAAAAATGCTTCAGATGCACAAATGGTTTCTGTTGGAAGAATTACGGCTGTAGTTGCTTTAATTATTGCAATAATAATTGCACCTCAACTTGGAAGTCTTGGACAGGTATTTATATTTATTCAAGAATATACCGGTGTTGTTAGTCCAGGAATCTTAGCTGTATTTTTAATGGGACTATTTTATAAAAAAGCTACAAACAACGCAGCTATATGGGGAGCTATTTTATCAATTCCTATAGCCATGTATTTTAAAGTGGCACCAAAAGGATGGAGTGATGCATCTATTTTTGTTGAATTACCATTTATGCACCAAATGGGTTATACCTGTATAGCAACTCTTGCTGTAATTGCATTTATAAGTTATCTGGATGGCAACAAAGATGATTCAAAGGGTATCAATCTTACAAAGAAATTATTTGCAACAAATAACACATTCAATATCGGTGCATTTAGCGTTGTTCTTATTACAGCTTTCTTATATGCAATGTTTTGGTAGGTAATAATTTAATTATGAAAAAGTCAATGTCAGAAGCTAAGATACCAACCTTTACAAACTGTACTCCATAGTACTCTATACTCTAATACTATTACTTATTAGTTTTTAATTAATTTTTTACTTAATTCTTCAAGAGATACACCTTTTGTCTCTGGCATCATAAAATGAGTAAAAAGTAACTGAAGCACCATCATAAAGGCGAAGAATGCAAATACAATTCCAGGACCTATCAATCCAAATAGAAAAGGCACAAATGATGGTATAATAGCAGCTAAAATCCAATGAGTAGAAATCCCAAATGACTGACCATAACTTCTAATATGATTTGGAAATATTTCTGATATATATACCCAAATTATAGCCCCTTGTCCAATTGCGTGAGATGCTATAAATAGAAAAAGAAAAATAGGAAGTGCTATACCTCCCCATTCTAAAATAAATGAAAGACTTATTAAACTAAGTGAAATGATATACCCTATTGAGCCAATATACATAAGTACTCTTCTACCTAGCTTGTCAATTAAATTAATACCTATAAATGTAAAAACTACATTAGTTAAACCAATTCCAATGCTATTTAATAGGGCTGCACTCTGGCCAAGCCCACCTTCTTCAAATATTCTTGGAGCATAATACAGGAATGCATTAATACCAGAAAATTGATTGAAAGCTGCAACTAAAAAAGCAAGTGTTAGTATAAAACTATATTTCTTTTGAAAAATTGATTCTGACTTCACACTTGATTCTTTATCTTTAATTATTTCACTAATTAATTCATCTGCATCCTCTTTAGAGTATGCGTCCCTTATTATTTGTTCTGCTTCATCTTGTTGATTATTCAAATAAAGCCATCTCGGACTTTTTGGAATAGATAGAACTAGTATGGTGTATAGCAAGGCAGGTAGAGCTTCAACACCCATCATATATCTCCAATCATTTTCACCAATTCCACTTAACAAGTAATTAGATAGAAATGCAATCAAAATACCTGTAACTAAATTAAATTGATATAAACCAACAAGCTTACCTCTATCTTTAGCAGGTGCAATTTCTGATATGTAAGCTGGAGCGGCAATACCTGAAATACCTACCCCCACTCCACCAATAAATCTAAAAGCAGCAAATGTAAAAGGATCATTAGCAAAGGCTGAACCAATTGCAGAAATTGTATAAAATATTCCTATCCAAATTAGTGTAGTTTTTCTTCCAAATTTTCTTGTCGGAATTCCACCAAAGATTGCTCCAAAAACAGTACCCCATAAAGCCATGGCCATAACAATAGATCCATGAAAAATATCAGAAGAACCCCATAATTGTTGGAGTTTTTGATCAGCACCAGATATTACAACAGTATCAAAACCAAAAAGAAATCCTGCAAGCGCAGCAGTTAATGACCACTTTACAAGTTTGTTCATATTTATAAAATAAAAAAGCTCTCCAATTAGGGCTATAAATTAATTTCTGCTATACTTCGCAATGTTTAAATTATATGAAGTTGGAAAATTAAAACCATTTATTATTGATTTATGCTCCTCTGTAACATCTCCAAATACATCAATCTCTAAAATATCAAAATGTTCTAGAAACTGACCAAATTCTTTTTCTAGTATTCCTTCAGGTGAGATATTTGTTATATGATTTAGATGAGCAGCCTCATCCTTGTATCTTTCAATTAGCATTATATTATCCCCTCTTTGAAAAAATCCCCAGCCATATGCATTAGGCTCATTTTCCTCAACAAGATTTGTATAATAATTTGAAAAATCCGCTATTTCTTCTGCTGATTTAGATTCATTAGCTTTCATGAGTACTGCTGCAATAACTTCGTTTTCTACAAATGCAGAAGATGTTTCTTGAGGTTGTGAACAAGAAATCAATATGACAAAGGACATTGAATATAAAAAGTGTTTCATATTATAAGATTTAAAATTATACTTCTAATTTATAAAAATTCAAGCTACTTCTTCTTTTTAAAATATTGATATATAAACACAGCTATAAACGTAATGATTGCAAGTATAATTGATATTGGTATTTTATAACCAAATAACTCAAAAGGGTTTTGTATAGGAAATTCCATATCTCTAATTTAGAAAAACCCCCTTAATTAAAAGAGG
>Ga0233434_1003025_pt1 | contig 14111 bp, 8 predicted proteins | sample SI_122_August201_4_FD_182738 | JGI IMG/M metagenome (GOLD analysis project Ga0233434, IMG submission 182738) | Seawater microbial communities from Saanich Inlet, British Columbia, Canada - SI_122_August2016_120_MG | ecosystem: Environmental > Aquatic > Marine > Inlet | place: Canada: British... | reverse complement strand
AATCAAACAAAAAATCAAAAGAAATCAATGAGAAATTAGAGTCATATGAGCACGAAATTGGAGAGATTTCAAAAATATTGCCTGGAATTGAAGAATTTAATTCAAAATCAGACAAACTGAATCAGATTAATTTAAAGAAAAAGGAAATAGAAAAACAAGATAAAAATTCAGAGTATGGAGAAAGTCCACTAGTACTGTTAACTGCAATAAAAGACGAGTTGGTTCGATTTGAAGGTGTCACTGAACAGTTGGTGCAAATTGCAGAGTCTAAACAAAAGATAGAAAAGAAAAGTGAAAGTTATCAAAGAGAAATTGATTTGATAGACACTCAAAACACCCAGAGAGTAGATGAGTTAGAACAGATTGAAAACAAATTAGATTCAATTGATGTAAGTAAAGAAATCAAAGCAAAAGAAAATGAGATAGAAACATCAAGAAAAGGAATTCTCAAAATATCAAGTATCATTGCTGCAACTAGTGAGAATCTAAAGAATCAAAATCAAAAAATTGAGCAAAACCAATCCAAGGTAGAAGAATCAAAAAAATGGGAAACTAAATACAAAAGATTTGATCAATTCGGGCAGTGGCTCGATAAGTTTTTCATTCCAACTGTTTCTCAAATTGAAAAACAAGTGTTGTTATCCATACTACAAAATTTTAATGAAACATACACCAGATGGTATTCAATACTAGTTGAAGATCCAACAAAAGAAAGTAGAATTGATGAGAATTTTACACCTATAATTAATCAAGATGGATATGACCAGGAAATCGGGTACTTGTCAGGGGGGGAGAAGACAAGTATTGCACTAGCCTACAGATTGACTCTAAATTCTCTAATGAGAAAAGAAACTGAATCAATGAAATCTAATTTATTAATTCTAGATGAGCCAACGGATGGATTTTCTAAAAATCAATTAGGAAAGATTCGAGAGTTACTTGATGAGTTAAAATCAGAGCAAATCGTGCTTGTTTCTCATGAAAAAGAGCTTGAAACGTATGTTGATAATATTTTCCAGGTAACAAAAGAGAACGGGTTATCAAAAATTGTTAAAATGAATCAATCGTAATTAGTGGAATTCTCAAAGATTGAGGAAGTTATCAAAAATACTAAAAATGAATTTACATATTTTGATTCAAGACAGATAAATAATGTAATATTTTTTTAGTAATTTTTCTCTCATTATCATCGATTAATTGTTTAAACCATAAATCAAATACAAAAATTAGATGAGAACATAGACCTTTAGTTTGTAAAAATCCGTTCGAAATAGGACAATTACATGAGAGTAGAAATGAATTACTTATGTCAATTTCTGCTTTATAATTATCAAACGTACATGAAATTTTTTGTAATCCAACTTCGGTATTTGTGTTCGTAGAAAATTCCGATTCTAGGAGGGTCTTTTTGAATTCATTACCATATGACACATAAAATAATAATTTCAAAAAATAGAAATATCGATTAGATTTTTCACGAAATTTATTCACATTAGAGAACGTAATTTCTTCCATACTTCCAATGTATTGAGTTGTTTCAAGTCCTAATGGGAAAACCATAATTTCCGCTAGGCCTGATTCATAGTTTATAGAATTAATTTGTGCAAATTGACCCACATGATCTCCATATCGAATTTTTACAACAGCACCTAACCTACACGGTATTACAGGTGTAATTTCACACCATTTTAAGAAGTTTGATTCATCAACAACTTGAATGATTTTATTATCTTGTAAAAAATCATTCAGATTTTGATCATCAATTTTTTTAAAACAGATAATTAATCCTTGATTATTTTTAGGAATTTCCGCAATCATGTCTTTAATTTGATTAAGATCTAATTCATCATTAATCATAATAGACATATGAATAATATTTGATGACAGATGAATTTTAGTTTCTTGTAAAACTTGAAGTTGTTCAGGAGTAAATTTATAATTGTTCATATCAATTGAAAAATCAAATAATGGTACTGCTGATTGATTACTCATTTTTAACATAGTTGAATTTGAAAGAATCATCCCTGCAATTCTAGTAACTTGATCATCTTGAGGTTCAAAATCTCCTTGTTCTAGTTGATGTAACTCTGAGATAAAATTTCTTGGCGTTATATGTCTGCCAAAAAATTTTTGTTTATCCTGTTGGATTATGGATTGTTCTAATCGTAAATTTTCCAGTTCATATTGGGAAGGAATAAAAAATTGATCTTCTTGGTAACCTAATCCTTGTTTTCGAATAATTTTATGTTCTTCTTGCAATATTTTGATTGCATTTGTTATAATTCCAGTCTTTGGGATTAACTCAAAAAGGATTCGTTTAGAATGAATTTCTCGAAATAATCTAGCATATGAAATCCCATGTTCATTTTTTGCTACAATATTCTTAATCACAGAAGGGATTTCAAGATATAATGGAGAAATTGTATAGATCTTAGGATCACTTGTATCAGGTAAAATATGCTCGTTAATAATTAATTCATGAATTATTTTATCTATTATTTTATCATTTATGTAATTTTTTAAATTTAGATTAATTTCAAGTTTTGAACGAACTAGATGGGAATATGTTTCAATTATTCTAGGTAAAATAGAAGAAATTTCACCATGTTTGATTGTTTGAGATTCTATAAAAAATAACAATATGATATATGCTCGGATTAAATTATAGATGAAATTTGAATTTATTAAACCCATATTATTTTCACATAACTTCATTAATTCATTATACCGTGGTGCAATATTTCTATTTTCTAGATTTGATTTTTTTATTTGATTTTGTTTTTCTTCATTAGAGCGAGAAGTCAATAAACTTCTTCGTTGATTAAGTTTAATTTTTAAATCATTTGTAATAAGTTTAGAAGTTTGATTATAATCCATTAAATGGTGTTTATCTATAATTGTCACTAATGTTTCTCCTTTGATGAAATCATTCAAGAAATCTGGAAGATACATCAAAGGATATTTTTGACTTAATTTTATTATTAATTTTAAAAAATCATCCTGATCTACTTGTATAGATATTGAGTCTGTTGCAGTATTTAACGCATCAAGTATTTTATTAAATTCTTTAATTTTTTCATCATCGTTTACAATATTTACACATGCTATTGATTCATCAGACTTTTGATCAGTTAGATGTTGAGATGTATTTTTAGTTGATCTACATTTACGGCAATAAGATTGAGGAATTTTACTATTAGAATCATTTGAATTCATTTGTCTATACCCAAACAACTCTTCAACTGCCACTTCAAATTCTTGTCTCGTATTTACAATGATTTGAGTCAAACTACACTTTGGGCATATTTTTTCAAAAGTTGAAATAGACTCATTCTCAATTTTTTCATCTAGAGGAGAGAAATCTGCTTTTTCAGAATCTTTGTTTTGGTTGTTACGAAGAATTTCTTTGTAGATTCTATTACGAGGTTTGCCTCTCACTCGATAGTGACAGCATTTACAATAGATTCCTTTCTTATCGATAGTACCTTCAACTGTCATGTAAATTTCACAAATTTGACATCTTTTTTGTCCAGCATCATATCGTCCAGAAGTCGTAGGTTTTTTTGCGGCATATTGTAAACAAATTTTTTTACATTGTTGCACTCGATTACGATTTTTACTCACGATATAACGAAAAAGCGGTAAGATAAAAGCGATCTGAATTATTAACGGGATTTGTAAGTATGATAAAATGAAAATATTTCATTAAGAGTATATTATTCATATAAACAGATGCAGATTTTAAATTCTTTTAAACCCCATATTGATTATTCCTCAATATGCCATCTCCAGATAATGCAGATTCAATTGACAAGTATATTAAAAATAATCCAAATTCATCAATTCCTAAAACATTAACAGTCATACTGCAAGGAGTACGTACAGATCTTAAATCATATCGTCTCCCACTTGATTTAACATTTTATAATATACATAATGGTCGTTTTGCTTCAGAATACATTGATCTTAAAAGAAAAGAAAACCGAGATTTGGATTCCCATGATCCTGAAGATTCTAAAAAAATTCAAACGCTTCTTTATAATCTAGTTCCAAAAGATACTTTGATTTTAGAAAAAGATTTACAACAATATGGTCAAAAAGATCCTGGGATTATTACTCATGATGGATATGTGATTAATGGTAATCGTCGTAGATCTGTCTTAGAAGAATTAGTATCTCGGGGACAATCTGAATTTAATTATATTGAAGTTGCACGGTTACCTCCAAACACAACCTCTCAAGACATATGGAAAATTGAAGGGGGCATCCAACTATCAAAAAATCTTCAATTAGATTATGGTGCGATTAATGAATTATTAAAATTCCAAGATGGGATTAAAGCAGGAATTAGTCCAATTGAAATTGCAACATCTCTGTATGGGGGATTTAAAGAAAAAGATATTCTGCTTAAATTAGAGCAATTAAAATTAATTCAAGAATATTTAATGTTCATTGGAGAAGTTGGGATTTTTAGTAGAGTTAAAAAATTAACTGATCATTTTATTGTCTTGCGTGATACAATATCTACATTCAAAAACAAAGGAGCGACACCAGATGAAATTGTTGCTGTAAAAAATATTGGATTTCAATTAATACATGATGGAGTAGATAGAATGGGATTAAGAAAAATCAAGGACATTTTAGCATCTGAAAAAATTAAAGCAGAGTTATGGCAAGCAATGGAATATAGTAAGCCCGAACCGGCAGCTAAAAAATTATCTAAAAAAATTGAGGCAGAACAAAATGATGAATACACCAGTGCAAGAACGATATTTAATAATTGTCTAGATTCTACAAAGGCGTTATCTGAATCACAACAACCCGAAAAATTACTTAGACGGGCATTAACTAATTTGGATAATGTTCCGGAGGATCAAAACATGCTTCAAAAACCAGATATTCAGTCACTGCTTTCTGAAATTGAGCAAATTATTTTAAAATTAAAAAAATTGAATTAACATGGTGCTTAAACCTAATAAATTATTTGATGATGTAATTATTAAAAAAATATGTTCAAAAATTAAATTAACTGATTTACAAATTCAGTCTGCAAAAGAATGGATTAGTATGTTAGAAAAAAATCAATTAAAAAAAGAAAAAGAAAGCCAAAACTATTTTGAAACTCTAATTTTACAAGAAATTTTAGGTTATGATGGGCGTGACTGTAAACGAGAAAAAGAATTTGTTGATTATACAATCGAAGTTGCTGGATCTGCTAAATCACTTTGTATTGAAGTAAAAGGAACAAAAACAACCGATCTATTTGCATATCAAAGTTATAATACAAAAGATAAAGAAAATCCGATACTTCAAACTTGGACGTATATGGGTAATGGGTATGATTATGGAATTTGTACAAATTACAACAATTTTGTAATCTTATCAAAAGATGTTGGAACAAAAAAAGTTCACAAATTTAATTTTCTTTCAATGAAATTAACTGAAGATAGAATCAATGAAGATAAATTAAAAGAATTCATTGCATTTTTTTCAAAAAAAGAAATTTTCACAAATAATTCCATAGATAACGCAACCAAAAATTCAAAATTAGCAGAACAAGAATTTACTGGTGAATTTTATAAATTATTTCACGAAACACGACTAATGTTAATCAAAGAATTTGAACAATCCTCAAATATATCTCGTGAAACGGCTATTCATTGGGCACAAATTTTTCTAAATAGATTAATTTTCATATATTTCGTAGAGGATCATAATTTCATTCCCGATAGACTTTTTGTAAAACGAATCCATGGAATTTTGGAATCCCCATCTATCGATGAATCTACTCAAAAAATCTACGATGATATTTTAGGTCTTTTTAAAATAATGAATACAGGTTCAAAGGTACTAGGAGTTAATGGATTTAATGGTGGTTTGTTTGAGGATGAAATTCCATCTGATATTGTTTTCCCCGATTTAAGAAGTCGTGATTTTTTTAACGAATGCTATCAAAATTCTAAATTATCATTAAAATCCATTTCAGTGGATATTTCAACATCTGGAATTTATGGAGAACATCTGAGTCCATTAATTAAAAATCTACTAATTATGGATTCATATGATTTTACATCTGATCTTAATGTCAATATTCTTGGACATATTTTTGAACAATCTATAAGTGATATTGAATCATTAAAATCAAACGAAGTTTCTAAACGGAAAAAAAATGGGGTATTTTATACTCCTGAATATGTTACGGATCATATTTGTAGAACTACCATTATATCATATTTGTCAAAATCAAATAAAACATCTACTGTTGAACTTGTGGATGAATATGAAGATGATCTAGACGCATTAAATTTAAAAATTAAAAATCTAAAAATTTTAGATCCTGCATGTGGTAGTGGAGCATTTTTAGTAAAATCTGTGGATATATTATTTGAAATTGATGCTGAAATTCAATCTAGAACACATGAACATTCAGTATCACAAAAAGGAATGGATGAATTTACTGAAATTAAAGATATCAATCTAATAGTTCAAAATAATATTTATGGTGTTGATGTAAATCCTGAATCTGTAGAAATCACCAAACTAAGTTTATTTTTAAAGTTAGCAGGACCTCAAAACAAATTAACATATCTATCAAACAACATCAAAGTAGGGAATAGTCTAATTGATGACAAAAACATTCATGAAAAGGCATTTTTATGGGAATCAGAATTCCCTGAAATTTTAAATCCTTTAATCTCTGAATCTGGATTTGATGTAATTCTGGGAAATCCCCCCTATCTTCGAGTTCAATTATTAGAACATAAACACATAGATTGGTTCAAAAAAACAAAATTAACTGCATACAAAAGAATTGATGCGTCAGGATTATTTTTTGAGTTGGGAAAGAATCTTTTAAAGAATAATGGTGTTCTGTCTTTTATAACATCTAATCAATTTGTGATAGCTGAATATGGATTGAAAACAAGAGAATTATTACTACAAAATTTTCAAATTTTGGGAATAATTGATTTCGGTTGGTTACCTGTTTTTGAAGATGCATCAACTTATGTTAGTATTTTCAACTTGAAAAAAGCATCACCTAAAAATTTCCAATATTTAAGAATAACAGAACAAGATTTGGGAAAAGAAATCAGACATGATCAATCATTTGAAATAAAAATAAACGAACTTGATGAAAAACCGTGGAGATTATGGGATGAATCTACATTGAATCTACTTACAAAACTAGATAATTTTTCTAAAATTTCAGACATAGGATGTGCAAGAACTGGATTAATTACAGGTCTTGATGATGTATTCTTATTTTCAAAAAATAAGTTTCATGAATTAGAATTAGAAAAAGACATACTATTGCCCGTATTAACTGGAACTGATCCTGACAGGTATGAGATTCCAATACCGAATAATTTTGTAATTTACCCTTATGAATTAAAAAATGAAAATACTGAAATTATTTCAGAAGATATTTTTCAGAATAAATTTCCTAAAACTTATGATTATATTTTAACAAAAAAAGATAAATTATTAAAAAGAAAAGATTCTAGAAAAACGTTCGAATCTAAAAAAAACTGGTTTGGGTTAACAAGATTTGGCAAATTGAATATTTTTAAAAATTTAAAAATTGTAACTCCGGGAGAAGTAAAACAGAATAAATTCACTATCGATAAAGATTCTGGTTTTTTGAATGCAAGAGTATTTTGTGTTAATATAACTGATAGCCAATATAATTTGTATTATGTTTTAGGTATGTTGAATTCTAAAGTTGTCCAATTTTATTTACATAAAACTGCACCATTGAAACAGGGAGGGTATTACAGTTATGCTACAAAATTCCTCAACAACGTCCCAATTCCGTTATTAAACGATGATTCTCAAAAACAAGTTATTGAAAGAGTTCAAGAGATAATATCTTTAAAAGAAAATATAAAAAATAAAAAAGATGAATTTCTGGATTTACTTAAATCAAATTCTAATTTGAAAATTAATAAAAAACTTTCTAAATTTTTTGAATTAGAATTTGAAGCATTAATTAAAGAATTTATGAAGCAAAAATACAAGCCATCTCTTGAAAAACAAATGGAGTGGAGACAAATTTTCTCTAATTTGAAAAAATACATTCAACTCGATAATGAAAAAATAATTCAGATTGAAAACGAAATTGAAGACCTATCATACAAATATTATGATATCTCTTCAGATGAAAAATTAACACTTATAGAAAATTAATATAGGATACTCCGATCTGTTTTCTAATTTACCCTTAATTTAATACCTGAATAACTCTACTTATCTTTATTAAAATTGAATAACATATCAATTCAAAATATAATTGCCACATGTGATCTAAGACAACCAATTACCATTGATCATTTTAACGAATATGAATATTTTAGTTCAGATTTAAAATTGTATAATTGTGGATATATCAAGAATAAAACAATGATTGGTCGTGTAACTATATTCCCTAGTGGAAAAATGATATCTGCAGGAACAAAAAGCATTAACCAATCTAAAAAAGAATTAAAATTTGCATCTGAATTACTATGTCAAAACAACTTCTCAAAACAAATAATGATTGTTCCTAAAATTCAGAATATTGTTGCAAGGTTTGATCTTAAAAAATCATTGAATATAGAACAATTAGCAAGGCGTTTACCTAAAAGTATGTATGAGCCAGAACAATTTTCAGGTTTAATTTTTAGAATGCAAAGAAGTTGTGTTGCTTTATTGTTTGCATCGGGTAAAGGTATGTTGGTAGGTGCTAAAAGTATGAATGAATTGAATACCTCATTTTTTGAATTAAAACAATCTATCCGTATTTGTACGTATACAAATAATTGATCGTTAACAAATCACTCCCAACAAATTATTTCCTAAAAAACTTAATTGATGGTTTTTTGATTTACTTACACTTTTGTTCTGATATAAGTTTAAAAGATTAACCTCATATTTTAATTTGTGTCTCTTAATCCTGACAATAAAATAATAATTGATAAATATATTTCAAATAATCCTGAATCAAAATTAGACAAAACATTTCCAATATCCCTTAAAGGTCAGAAAAAAGATCTACACATCTATCTACTACCTACGGAATTACTCTTTTACAATATTAGAAATGGCAGGTTTGCTGCAGAATACAAGGAACTAGTCAAAAGAGAAGGAGGTCATTTAGAACCTGAAAATCAAGATGATGCAAAAAAAATCCGAGATTTACTACTAAATTTAGATAGAAATGAGACAATTAAGACATACGAGGACATCAAAATACGTGGTCAGTGGAACTGTGGAATAATATCTGAAGATGGATATCTAGTTGACGGTAATAGACGAATGTCTATTTTATCAAAACTTTATGAAGATACGGGTCAAGAAAAATGGAAATTCATCGAAGTTGCAAAATTAGATGAATCAATAGGGCCTGAAGATTTATGGTCATTAGAAGCTGGAATTCAATTAGGTAAAGATGAGATTGTCAGATATGGACCAATTAATGAATTACTAAAATTAAAAGAAGGTGTTGATGCAGGATTATCATTAAAATCAATTGTTAAAACACTTTACGGGTATGAAGATGAAGAAGAAATCAATATAAAATTAAAACGACTTGAATTGATTGAACAATATTTGGGTTTTATTGGAAGTCCAGAAAAATATTCTTTAGTAAAAAATAAACATGATCACTTTATAGATCTTCAAAATGTTATTGGGCAATGTAAAAAAATTTCATATGACCCAGAAAAAATTGGAAAAATAAAACATGTTGCATTTGAATTAATTTTAGAAGGAAAAATTAATTCTAAAGATTTAAGAAAAATCAGACAAATGGTAGAACAAAATAATCTTGATGCAATAGATGAAATTGAAAAGGCATCAACTGAATTAAAACCTCATTTATCAAAACAAGAATCTATAGAATCTACGACTGAAGATGTTATTGATGAATTTGAAGAAAACGAACAAGAAATCTCTACTACCCTGACTCATTTTATCAATGCAACAGATGCACTTGATGTTCAAAATAATGATGGTAAGGAATTACTATTGCTCAATAGGGCTGAAAAAAATCTAAAACCATTATTGGAATACACTGGAGATGATTTACCTAAAGAAGCAAAATTATTGATTGAAAAAATCTTACAATACTCTACCGAGTTAAAGGCTAAATTTTGTAGGTGAATAAATGCAATCAATTGGTCTGGATGAAAATAAACGATTAGTTGTAAAATTTAAGCCTACAGGTGATTTTAGCAAGGATTATTTTATTGAAGATTTTCTAAACGAGTCGGATTTTACTAAAATTGAAGGTGATTTTTATTATGAATCTAAAGATATTGTGGAATTTAAAAAACGAGTAAAATGGACTGTTGATAAATTTAAAAAAGAATTTGAGAAGAAGGATCTAAAAATTCATGATTCTGTAAACGATTATTTGGATTTAATTAATTCTGATAATAATAGTTACGAAAATGCATTAACTTTAGGAAAAGAAATTAAAGAAAAATCGACTCATAGCCCAAACATTTCTGAAAAATTTATTCGTAAACTTATGCCATATCAAAAAGAATCTGTAGAACATCTTATGACGATAGGAAATGGTGCAAATTTTTCAGTTCCAGGGAGTGGAAAAACAACCATCACTTATGCATCTCTTTCACGATGGAGAGATGACGGCACTGCCCAAAAAATAATTGTAATTGGTCCAACAGCATCATTCTTACCTTGGGAAGAAGAATATGTTGGATGTTTTGGTAAGACACCACGTTCGTGTAGGGTAAGTGGTGATTTTGCAAGTAAATTTCATGAATTGGGTGATTCGTTTGATCTATTTTTAATGCACTTTAACACCGCTATGAATAGACAATGGGAATTACAAAATTTCATGCAAAAATGGAATACTGTATTAATCATTGATGAATCACACTATATCAAAAGTCCAGCATTAAAACGATGGGCGTCTACTGCAATTATTATAGCTCCATATGCAAAACACAGAATAATTTTATCAGGCACTCCAATGCCAAACAACGCAAAAGATTTGTGGACTCAGATTACTTTTTTGTGGCCACAACATCACCCGTTAGGAAATCAAATCATCTACAACAATTATGTTAAAAAACATGGAGTTGGAAAATATCAATCTATTTTGAATAGTCTATTTTGTAGAATTAAAAAAAATACATTGAATTTACCAAAACCTAAATGGATAATGCATGAAGTTGAATTAAACACCCGTCAACGAGATATCTACAATGTAATTGAAGCTGATACACTAAAAGAAATTAATGAAACAAACATACAAGATCAAGCAAAATTACAAAAATTTAGAATTGCAAAGATGGTCAGACTATTACAAACAGCATCTAATCCCAGTTTACTTTCTGAATTAACCTCAGGATTTGATGTATCTAATGATCTATTTTCTGAACAATTTGGAATACCAAAACCTAGTGGGACTATGAGTACATTAGAACCAACAACTATTGAAAAAATTTCAAATTACTCAAAGTTTGAAATGCCCTCAAAAATGGTGAAAGCAGCTCAAATTGCTGGGAATTTGTACGATGAAGGTCATAAAGTGATAATTTGGAATTCATTTATTCACAATATGATGTTATTTCAAAATAATCTTTTAGTGGATAAAAAAGTTCATGTAATTAATGGTAACACACCAAAAGACTCTACGGAACCTGGAAATCGTGATGATATTATTAAAAAATTCAAAGAAGATGATGAGCCTCAAATTCTTGTAACTTCCGCTGCATCTCTTGGTGAATCTGTATCACTACATAAAAATTCTAAAGAGGAAACTGTATGTAATCATGCAATTTACCTTGATAGGAATTTCAATGGTGCTCAATACATGCAGTCAATGGATAGAATTCATAGAATTGGAATGAAGTCTGATGCCCAGGTAGAATATCATATAATTTTGGCTAAAAATACCATTGATGAAGTGATAAACACAAGATTGGATTCCAAATGGAGAGATATGTTGGCTGCATTAGATGACGACATGTTGGACGGATTAAACATAGATCCAACCCCTGAAAAACTAAATGTTACTGAATTTAATTTAGATTATCAAAGCATAGTAAAACAATTGAAAAAAAATATTGAAAATAAATGACATTAGCCCTTGATGATATACCTCGAATTTTACAATTAGTAAAATTATATCAAAGGGAATCAAACGCATCTAGAAATTATATAAAAAGATCATACGATACTGAACCAATAAAACGTATGAGATTACCAAACTATGATGAAATTGAAAAATTTTCTTTAAAATTAAATTTAATACAAAAAAATGATGATGAGATAAACATAACAAAACATGGTAATGATTTTTTAGAACTATTTGAAAGAGATGTTTTACTAGCAAAAAAGAAAATTATTCAACAATGTTTAGAGATAAAAAATATTGGACAAAATATAGAAAATGCAGTATCCCAATTCCATCATGATGGAAATAAAAGATGGTATCCCAAATGGGATGTTGTTAATTTATTTAAAGATATAGAAATTTTACCAATTTTGTACGAAACTGGTTTTTTAGAAAAAAAAGATCTATATGTTATGGTTAATCCTGAATTTAAAAAATTAATTTCTTTAGAAAACAAGAGAAAAATTTCATTAGAGCAACTTGAAAAAACTTTAGAACAACAAAAAAGAATAGGCAATATTGCTGAAGAAATTGCATTAAATTTTGAAAAAGATAGGCTCAAAAACTTAGGATTTGAAGAAGAAGCAAATAAAATAAAACAAATTAGTATTGATTTTTCTAATGCAGGATATGATATCGAATCTTTTAATGGTAAAACGGAAAATGGTGTTCCCAATAGATTTATCGAAGTTAAAGGTACTACACAAAAAGAATTTAATTTTTATTGGTCGTCAAATGAAATAAAGATGGCAAAAAAAAATGGGGATAGTTATTGGATATACTATATTTCTGAAATAGATGTACAAAATAAAACATCCCCAATTGAACCAAAAATTTTTCAAGATCCTTTTGAAAATATTTTTTCTAATTCCAAATATAGTAAACAAATTGAAAGTTACCACATACAAGAACAACCAGTTGTGGATAAAAAATAACTAAATTATAATTTCATTTTATTGTTTTTAGAAAATATTCTGACAGATTCACAATGTTTACAATTCCTTTTAAATTTCCAACCATTACAAATGGATTTTTTAGCAGTGTTAATGCAAACTAATCCATATTTTTCACTTTTTTTTATGTGATAATGTTCATTTGATGAACCAATAACCAAAAAAGTGTTTTCATTGATTATAGATATTTTATTTTTTCTTACAAGTTCCATGGCCTTAAGTATTGTAGAATTAGCTAACACTGTAGTTTTCATTCTATCACTTTTTTCTTTACTTAGTTTTTCTTTTTGTGATTGTTCAAGATCTAAAATTAATTTTTCAATTTGTAATGTAACATCGTTTGAATCCATATTATTGACATTTCAAATCATATTGGATTAATCTATTGTTCACTTCATTAAAACAGATATTTTAAAAATGATCAAGATTATCTGTTTATTTTACTAAATCGTATATTGAAAATCACCTGTAGTAACACTCCTAATAACATGAGTGTATGAAAAACCATTTAAAATTAGTATTCAAAGTATGCATACTATTGCCATGTATCATAATAATAGAAAAATTCTACCTAATTCATGCAAAAACAAACAATGTACCCACGAATCATAAGAGAATTCGCAGATGAAGATGATGAGCCACTCTTTTATGCTCGAAATTAAGATGAATTCACACCTTAGGAAAAATAAAAAATGACACAAGAAATCAAACTATCAGCAGAACAACAAGAAATTGTTGATTCAAAAAAAGACACCATAGTAGTATCAAATCCAGGAACTGGAAAAACTACCACTCTATCATTTAAGGTAATCAAGATACTAGAAGATAAGGTAAAACCTGAAGACATTCTCTGCATCACATTTACTGAAAAAGCCAAAAAAGAAATGTTTGATGCAATTTACGATAGGGCAAAGGAGAATTTTTCAGATGCAGACATTATGAAGATAAATATTCACACGTTTCACAGTTTTGCATACAACTATCTATTAGATGCAGGATTGATTTCAGGAGACATTGTAGGAAATAATTTA
>Ga0233434_1003020_pt1 | contig 14125 bp, 16 predicted proteins | sample SI_122_August201_4_FD_182738 | JGI IMG/M metagenome (GOLD analysis project Ga0233434, IMG submission 182738) | Seawater microbial communities from Saanich Inlet, British Columbia, Canada - SI_122_August2016_120_MG | ecosystem: Environmental > Aquatic > Marine > Inlet | place: Canada: British... | reverse complement strand
ATACTGATCCCAGATTTTAGCTTTGAGCTCCGCCGTATAAATTAATCGTGGTCGTCGAGCCATGGTACAACACTCCCTTTTAAATAAGGTTAGCGTGTTGCATTGACCAGTTGAACCCGCACTACCGAAGCAGACGTTTCTGACTGCCACCGCAACGGTTTGTCTTTAGGCAGACAATTAATCATCGCTATTCGGTAGTTTAGCGGGGATAAGTTCGATGACCTCTGTGTTGATCGTGACCTTACCTCGATGTTCAAAGTTGCAGGTTACGCGATTGTTATCCACCGATTGAACCTGCCCCAAGCCCCAGTCTTCGCTGGGATGAAGCACGTAGTCGCCGGGGGTGATCAGGGAGAATGCAGGCATTGCTAACTCGGTTTCATGATGGCTGGGGTGCCCAGTAAACGGTCACAGGCTTGATCGACCTCCGCCGGGCTCATCGATGCGCACAGATTAAGCCCGCACACCGGATCATCCATGGCATCCAGCATCATGTTTAGCGCCGGACCGCCGCCTGCTGCAATATCGGTTATGACCAAAGGGCTTGCCATGCCAATTGACTCCATGACCGGCAGTCCCATCATGTTCTGCAAGGCATTGAGTAGTTTCGGGCCGACGATTTGTGGCACCATGCTGCCGTCTGGCCCCACGTCCATGCGTTCAATAATGTTGAGGCAGGCATGACGATAGAAATCAAGAAACGGGTTGCCGGGACAAAAGACGCAAAGTGCATTGTGCGTATTGCGAAAAAGCTTCAATTCACCCCGTTGATTTGACTGGACCCAGAACTCACGGCCAAAAGAATAGCTGTCGATATGATCAAGCGTCAGGCCGGTTGGTGCAAAAATAAGCACGTCCGCATCCAGCCACGCCACCCGCCGGTAACCTTCATCCAACGCCTCACGGATCAATTCCAAGCGGCCCAGATCCGTAGCGATCTGGGGGTGAGCACGCGTCTTTCCCCGGTACCAATCCGGCACGCGATCAAAAATTTCCTCGCCGACAAAACGATATGCGTAGTTGTGAAGGTTCGACCAGGATTTGACGCTGGCGAGGCAGGTTTCAATCCATGGCGCTACGTTGTGCGAGCGGTAGGATTGAATGACGAGCGTTTCCACCGATCAACTCGTCCGTTCAAGGACCGCACAAAAGAATCCGTCCGTCTGGGTGCTTGCCGGTGAAAGGCGAAGCCATGGACTTGATACGGGGCAATTGTCACCGATGGTACTGGCCCAAACACCTGGAACATCCAGCGTGCGAAATGCCGGATTCTCAGACAGGAACCACTCCACCTGTTTTTCGTTTTCATCTGGCAAGACCGAGCACGTGGCGTAGATCAATCGGCCACCCGGCTTTACCAGTCGGCTGGCGCTGGTAAGGATGCGCTTTTGGGTGTTAATGACTTTTTCCATGTCTTCGGGGTGAAGCCGCCATTTGGCGTCCGGTTCACGTCGCCATGTGCCGGTGCCGGTACACGGCACATCCAGTAATACCCGGTCCGCCACATCGGCGTTCGCCGCGACCCAGGGGTCATCTTCTGTGGACAGGGTTTTCATTTGAATGCCATTTGCGTCGGCACGCTTCAACCGGGATTTCATGCGCTCCAACCGTTGGGAGAACACATCACAGGCGATCAACTGGCCTTTGATGGTCTTGCCCTTGTTATTGGTGCCACGGGTCATCGTCGCGGCCATTGCCAGGGTCTTGCCACCCGCACCAGCGCAAAAATCGATCACGGTCATACCCGGTCCGGCATCACACAATAAAGATATGAGTTGCGAGCCCTCATCCTGAACTTCAATAAAGCCATCGCTGAAAACCTTGGTGCCACCCAGGCGCACATTGTCTGTGATGCGGAGTGCTGTGGGAGAATAGGCTGTGGGGGCGGCATTGATCTGTGCGCCCTGTAACATTTCCTGTACACCCTCGAAGGTGGCTTTCAACATGTTTACCCGGATGTCCGGGCTGGCGGGTAAGTTGAAGGCGGCTATTTCTGCCTCAAAATTCTCACCGAACGCGTCGCGAAGGCGACTGTCCAACCACTGGGGGTACTCGTAAGCGACCCAATCGGGCATGTCGGTGTGATGGGTGAGGGGACGGCCGGCCAGGGCACCGGCCAATGCCGTTTCGCCTTCATCCATGACGTCTGGGCAGTGTGTGGCACCACTGAACAAGGTTTGAACTTCTTCGGGGCGCATTTTGTCGCTCAGGCAAAGGTCCGCAATAATGCGAAGGCGCGGTGATGGTGTCAGGTTGCTGCCGGATCGTTCAATCCACCAGTCCAGCCGCGACTGGCTTCTGATCACATCGTAAACACGGTTGGAAATCGCCCGGCGATCTTTTGATCCGGCGTACCGTCGTTTCTTGAAATACGCGTCGACTGTTCTGTCTGTCGCCGTGCCTTCATCTTGAATTTCAAGGCAAATTTCAATGGCGGCGGAAAGGCGTGCACCTGGTGTCATGATCGCACCTTAACTGTTCACACGATAATTTGGCGCTTCACGGGTAATCGTTACGTCATGTACATGGCCTTCACGCAGGCCAGCGCCGGTAACCCGGCGGAACACACATTTGGTCTGCATATCGGCGATGGTCGCATTGCCGGTATAACCCATGGATGACCGCAGCCCGCCGACCAGTTGATGAATAACCTGTTCTACCGGGCCTTTGTAAGGGACTTGCCCTTCAATACCTTCGGGGACCAGTTTCAGATTGTCGGAAACCTCGGCCTGGAAATATCTGTCGGCCGAACCACGCGCCATGGCACCCAGTGATCCCATACCGCGATACGCCTTGAATGAGCGGCCCTGATGCAGGAACACCTCGCCCGGGGCTTCGTCTGTGCCAGCGAACAAGGATCCCAGCATGACGCAATCAGCACCGGCAGCAATAGCCTTGGCAATATCGCCCGATGTTTTGATACCGCCATCGCCAATGATGGGCACACCGTTTCTGGCGCAAACCTCGCTGGCTTCCAGAATGGCCGTTAGTTGTGGCATGCCGACACCAGCCACCATTCTGGTCGTACAAATGGTGCCGGGCCCAATGCCGACCTTGACTGAATCGACGCCAGCATCGATCAACGCCTGTGCACCTTCGGGCGTTGCCACATTACCGGCCATAATTTGAGTGTAATTGGAAAGCTTCTTGATGCGTTCTACGGTTTTCAGTACACCCTGTGAATGGCCGTGGGCGGTGTCGACCACCACCACATCAGTTTCGGCATCAAGTAGATGTTCGGCGCGCTCGACACCATCATCGCCGACGCCGCAAGCTGCGGCAACGCGAAGGCGGCCTTTCTCGTCCTTACAGGCATTAGGATGCTGTTGGGCTTTCTCGATATCTTTGACCGTGACCAGCCCGGTACAACAGAAGTCGTCGTCCACTACCAGTAATTTCTCAATGCGGAATTGATGCAAAAGGCGCATGGCCTCATCTCGTTCGACGCCGTCTTTCACCGTGATCAGGGGACGGTCGACACTGTGCTTTGTCATCAACTCGCTAACAGGGGTCGCTGGGTTCGTGGTGAAACGTACATCTCGGTTTGTCAGAATACCGACCAGTTTTCCAGTACCCTTTTCGACCACAGGAATACCCGAAATCTCATGCCGTTCTTTAATCGCCAAGGCGTCGGCAAGTGTTGCGTCGGGGGCAATGGTGATCGGATCAACCACCATGCCAGACTCGAACTTCTTGACCCGGCGGACTTCGGCAGCCTGTTCAGCATTGCTCAGGTTTTTGTGAATAACACCAATGCCACCCGCCTGTGCCATGGCGATGGCGAGGCTGCTTTCTGTTACCGTGTCCATCGCGGACGAGATAAGCGGAATACCCAAATCAATGGTCCGGGTCAGCTTCGTCGAGGTGTTCGCTTCGGAGGGTAGGACCTCGGACGCTGCGGGGGTGAGAATGACGTCATCGAACGTCAGCGCTTCCTTGAATTCCATGCCATCTCCTTGAGGTCTCGTATAAATCGAAAAAGACCATAACTTTGTCGAGTTGGCGGCACATCATACACATCGCGGAGGGCTTGCCAACACGGTTGTAGGAAAGTGGCTATTCTTAGGCTTTTGTATCCTTGTCCGTGCCCCTAAATCCTTGGGCGATAACGTACGATTCGGCCGAATCGGAACGGCTGGCCGGTGGCTTTGCGTGTTTGACCGTCTTGAACGACTTCTTCATACGCGTCAACAATTCATTTTCGGTGCCACCTTGCAGAACCTTGGCCAGAAACATACCGCCCGGTGCCAGCACTTCTTCGGCAAAATCCAGGGCCACTTCGCAAAGGCCCATGATCCGCATATGATCGGTTGCCGGATGGCCCGTGGCCGGTGCGGCCATATCGCTCAGGACCACATCTGCCTGTCCACCCATCGCTGCTTTCAACAATTCGGGCGCTTCCGGATCCAGAAAATCCTGTAGCAAAATCTTGGCGCCCGGAATTTCTTCCATCTCATTGATATCCAGTGCCACGATCTGGTTTGCGTTGCCCTTATCGGTGGTTTTTGACGGATTTACCCGTTCCACAATCACTTGCGTCCAGCCACCAGGGGCCGCGCCCAGATCGACGATGCGCTTGCCCGGTTTCAGGATCAGGAACTTTTCATCCAGCTCCAGTAACTTAAATGCCGCCCGCGAGCGATACCCCCGAACCTGTGCTTCGGCGACGTAGGGGTCATTCAACTGGCGTTGCAGCCATTTTGTGGACGAGCCTTTGCGGCCTTTGGCTGTTTTTACTTTTTCAGTCATGGTGCGGCTGATAAAGCGGGTGCCCATCGTCTTCTTTGACTTTTTTACCGGACGGTTTGCCGGCTGCACCGCTGCTTGCGCGCGGGCCGCCTTTTTTGCCACGTTGATCGCTCATTGGGTTGCTCCGGCTGTGTGGGCTGCCCCGACGATGTGGCCTGCATGACTGTCCTCAGCCATCATACTGATAAGTAAACCTTCACGGATACCGCGATCCGCTACGCGAAGGCGTCCCACCGGCCAGCGCCTGCACACGGCTTCCAGAATGGCGCATCCCATAACAACCAGATCGGCGCGTTCTGGACCGATACAGGGGTGCGATGCGCGCGCGTCACAGGTCATCATGGCAAGCTTGCTGCTTAATGCGCCGATGGAGTCGAAATCAATGACCATGCCATCAACCCGTGAGCGCTCATACCGTCGCAACCCCAGGTGAAGCGCCCCCAGCGTGGTCACTGTGCCAGAGGTCCCCAGCATGGTGAGATTGCCGTCTTCCATAATCCGGGCAATGCCGGTTTCCGCCTCAAACGAATCCAGCCAGGGCAGAATACGGGCGATCAGGTTTTCGTAATCCTGTTGATTGTTCATGGAAGCACCGAATTGATCGGCCAGCGTCACCACGCCTTCCGGGATGGAATGACAATGACTGAGCCTTGGGTGATTGTCCCCACTTTGGTCAATCCACATAAGCTCGGAACTGCCACCACCAATATCCAGAACCACCCCAAAAGGCCGATCATTGTCGAGCAGCGGTGAACATCCGGCGAATGTGAGCTCGGCTTCCTGTTGGGAAGAAATAACGTTCATGGCCAATCCGGTTTCGGATTTCACCCGGTCGGTAAAGGCCGCACCATTGCCCGCCCGTCGACAGGCTTCGGTGGCGATGGCGTGATAGTGCTGCGCGCCGTTACGCTTCATGATGTCTGAGCAAATGCCAAGGGCATCGATGGTGCGCTCAATTGCGGGCGCGCACAGCTCGCCTGTGCTGCTTAAGCCTTCGCCCAAACGAACAATACGTGAGAATGAGTCGATCACACGGAACCCATTGTCAGGGTCGGGTACGGCCACCAGCAGACGACAGTTATTGGTGCCTAGATCGATGGCAGCGTAAACCGCATTCGAGCCACGGGCCGGATGAGCCGAACTTTCGGGTGGCGGAATGTATTGTCGCCCGGTCATGGTTTTGCCTGTCACAATAAGATGGCGCGATAAAATGGCACAATAGATGGCCACTGGATTATTTGCCCATACTATCGCGCCGCGAGGGTTGCTCAAGCGCTGTTGTCAGTTTCAGGTTTTATGTTACGGGGAAACCGGGAAAAACAGGAAATTATTGGTGTGTATATCGGTTGGATTTCGGAAAGCGCCGGCACTTCAGTCGTATACACGGGAGAATGATTGAAGACCGCCTTCGCACAAAGCGTAGGTTTGATAGCCTCGGGCTTCAGTTTCATCGATCATTTCGGCCAAGGGCCGACCAGTGTGGCGTTTTTCAATTTCGATCAACATGGTGGGGCGGTCACGCGCGATGGTTTCGTTAGCACTGTTCAGAACAGCCATCTCAAAGCCTTCTACATCCAGCTTTATAAACCCGATATCGCTTAACCCCATGTCGTCCAGTCGGCGCATTTCAATAAGCACGGCCATAAAGTTGTCGGGGACTTTGGCGGTGCGTAAAGAACCGCCCTTGTTGGCACCGATATCCAGAGCAATTCTATCCTGCGGCACGATATAGGGCAGCAAGTGCAACTCTTTCTCGCCGCGGCGTAACTCTTTGGCCGTCCGGTACCGGATGTAGAGTCCCGGCGGCACAAGCAGGCTCTTGAGCTTCTCTTCCAATGTGGATGGCTGAATGATGGGGTTTGTTAAAGTGGGCCTATACTTAATCTGTGATGAACGTTCATTTGGATACAAGAAGCGCTATACACGTCAGAATGCGTATGGTAAATACCGCTCCGCCTACGATATAATCGTAGGCTACCGTGGAACGCACAAGTATGTAATGCGATTGCGGGCCCCGGCACACAAGCCCGGTGGGGAATCGTCTAATGGTAGCACACACCATCTGCATAATTTATTCAATAAAATCAATAAGTTAGCAGAATCCAACCCCTCAAAATAGCCTGTACAGAACTTGTACAACCCTTTGAAGACGCTAACAGTTTGGTATAGAAATTGTACAGGTTTTGTACAGAAACTTAGCTGCTTTCTAAGTGGATTATCCTGCCAAGTTTTTTGGAATTCAAATATATATGAACGACATGCCAAGAAGGAGTAAACAGCGTTCTAATAAGATGGTCCTGTTGCAGTTAGTAGACCATGGCATCTAATACCAAAATTATCTTTGTACGAACCAGTTACAGATATACTGAGATTATCAATAATTTCTTCTGTTATTCGACGATTTATTTCGTTCGTTTCTTTTTCGGTTACATTGCGATTAGACGATTTATGATGAACAAAAAAAGACTTTATCAGAGTTGTACCAACATTTTTATACTCTTCACTCTTTCCAAATACATTTTCAATTGCAGCCATCACAGAACTTTTATAACCAAGTTGCTCTTGAGTTATTTTGAAGATTGTAGCGCACAACACAATATCCGTATTACCAAATAAATTTGTTACATCAATAGTGATTCGGTTTTGTTGGCTGTCATATGCAACAGCCATATTCACTTCAGTTATTTGGCTGTTTGTCAAAAGCGCAGACTTTATAGTGGTGTTAGAATAGTCATCTAACTCGTCCATGCCGCGATCAAACATTGTTACGGGTTCATCCATCAAATATTGAATCCACTCTGATGGTTTAGCGTTAGCTGTGCCACTCCATGCTAATGCTGATAAAATCATAACAATCAAAATACGCATTTTTCTACTCAATTCTATAGTTGTAGAGTGAATAGCAGACCACATTTACGGTTGTAGGTCTATATTGTGCGTTTTTATTCGATTCATTAATCTATGATGGTACAAACAGAAATTATATGTTGATTCGGGCTTATTGGGGTTGTAGTTGGAGAGCACTCATTTACATCTTTGATTTTGGATTTTTATATGAAAAAAGTATCCTAAAATAGGAAGATGTTCGGAAAATTGTACATAACGTGTACAGAAAATTTTCCCACCATATAAGTCATTGAAAACAATGATGTATTTGGGGAATCGTCTAATGGTAGGACAGCGGTCTCTGACACCGTCAATCGTGGTTCGAATCCACGTTCCCCAGCCACCCACTTTCATGATTCCAGACGCTACGCAGGTTACGTAATAACTCTACGTTGTTTCAAAGCCTTACAGGACATGCGCATTCGCGCAGACCACCAAGGTACCCTGAATAGCGCTGCATTATCGCAGAAGTCTGCGATCGCCATTTTTGGGATACGAGGGTGAGTAGGGTGATTAGAGAGTTGCGAGGACCTGGCGCTGCTCGGTCCAGTCTGATGGCAGGGAGCGCTGCAAGCACCACTTGGATGTGAAGCCTAAAGGCTGATTACCTTCCAGAACTTGGCGCACAATGTCCGGAGCAAGGAACGCAAGCTCAATCAGTTGCTGAACACGTCGGGGGGATGTTTCATCGGCTTGCGCAACTTCGGCAAAGGTTTTGCCTGTTTTTAGTTGCTCAAACCAACCATGTGCTCTGGCGATGTTGCAGGCCAGCGTGTCATCAATGCCTGTCGGGCTGTCGGTCAGCACGAGCCGAGTTTCAACGCCGCGTTTCCTGAGCTGGAATGGGAAGTTCTGCGTTAATACATCATGATTGATGGTATCCGCTGATACACCAAGTTCTTCAGCGAGTAGGGGGCTGTTGAGATTGATCTGGATGTTGCCTGGGGCAATGTTTATTCGATCTATAAGACGAAAAAGGCTTTCGATGTCTTCAGTATCATTCAGATCCGACAGCCTGGATCGTATCCGCCCAATCTCTTCGGCTCGGGAGCCGGGTGCTAGTCGCATGGCAAAAGCATGACCCCTGAACATCGACCGGACTAATTCTGAGCTCTTATTCTCCAACTCTGGCGCCGGTAGTCGCCACGCATCAAGGTGATCCTCACGACTGCGGGTTACAAGTCGGTGGGAGATATAGTAGCGCAGACGGATTCCTTTCCGTGTTTTCGAATGCGATGGTGTTAATCGATCGCCCGTTTCATCGAAGAGCTTTCCACATAGGAGCGACTTTTGATTTGCGGCGACCTTTGAACGCCATCGAGACGCTCCATCCTGCAGTTGAACCTGTATTTGCTCCCAGCGTTCCGGATCGATGATTGGGTCGTGCAATCCTTCATGGATCAGCTTGCGATGGCGGATCTTTCCGGCGAAGATCGGGTTGGTCAGAATATAGTAGATGTGCCCCCGATCGAAAGGTCCGCCGCCGCTCACGTTACCGGTTGTAAATTTACGCAGTCGGGTACGTAAGCCAAGTTGCTCTGCCTCCTCCCTGACCGCACGAACCGATCCATATTGTTCATAGAGATCATAGAGGGTTCGGATCGTCTCAGCCTCTACCTCATTGACCTTCAGGGTTCTCCCATCAGGGTCATATCCCATGGGAACCGTCCCACCCATCCAGAGGCCTTTTCGTTTGGAGGCTGTGATTTTATCTCGGATGCGTTCGGCCGTTACTTCTCGCTCGAACTGCGCAAAGCTCAAAAGCATGTTGAGGGTAAGCCTCCCCATGCTGGTTGCGGTATTGAAGGACTGGGTAACTGATACAAACGACGCCTTGGCAGCATCAAGAATATCCACGATCTTGGCAAAGTCTGCGAGAGACCGGGTCAGGCGGTCGATCTTGTAAACAACGATCTGGTCTACACGTCCATCCTCCACATGTTTCATTATCTCTTGTAACGCAGGACGTTTCAGCGATCCGCCAGATAATCCTCCATCATCATAGACCTCCGGCAACAGCACCCAGCCTTCATGCCTTTGGCTGGCAATATAGGCCTCACAGGCCTCCCGTTGTGCATCCAGCGAGTTGAACTCCTGCCCCAGTCCTTCCTCTGAGGACTTCCTGGTATAAATGGCGCAACGGATCTTCTTCATGGCTGGGCCCTTGCCCGATTGTTTAGGCCGAAGAAGCGTGGCCCCGACCAGGTTGTGCCTGTGATGTGTTTGGCAATGGCAGAAAGTGATGGCCATAGCTCTCCATCCATCCGATATCCGCCATCGACGACCTCCACCTGATATGTACGCCCGTTCCACTCTCTCACCAGATGTGCTCCCGCTCTAATACCGCCACGATTGATTATGTGGACCGATTTGCCGGAAGCAATCTGTTTCAATAGCCTGCGGGCTGATGCTGGAAGTCCACCGGACGCCTTACATTGTGCTTCATAGGCTAGTGCTTTGCGCATAAGCATTACTGACAGATAGGCCGGTGGCGGAGAACCATAGGTCTTCCGCCAATCCAGCGTAATCTGCCCGCGGTCCGGATCAGGATTACTCATCGATTTTGACCTGTTGGCATATTCATCTCCTTCAGTGTTGCGCCTGCAGAAAGCTGGCGCTGTCACTGAGAAGAGCCCGTCCCTATGTTAAGGGGCAGGGCAGGCGGTGGTGCAAGTAGGCACAGAGTGTCTTCGTCTGACGACAGTGACGCTCCATTCAGTCCCGAAGTCCAGTGGATATTGGCGATTGTTTGTCAGGTTAAGGACAATTGGCTGAAGAGTTCCGTTATGCCCTCGATAGCGGACGAAGACCGTTGCCATTTGAACGGCATTGCATTGCGCGATGGCAAGCTGGCGTATGGAAAGGGCTTATACACCGCTTAACATCTCAAGCGTCCTCGATACGCCGTTTGCCCTGCTGTATATCGGTGTCCTGTTCCTGTTGAGTCCTGTCTTGGCGGGTGTTGTGCTGGTATTTGCGGCTGGTGTCATGGCCTTTTCTGTTGTCATGCGACATCATCTTGAAAAGCCGACTAGGGAACTGACGCTTGCGTCATCCGATAACAATTCCCTGATAGGCTCGGCCTTGCAGGCAGCCGATGGAATAAGGGTTTTCAATGCTGCGGAGTATCTCGGCACACTCTGGGCTGAAAAATACCAGGCGGCACGCTCTCTTTCCGGGTTGATCAACAGCAGGCAGGGCTTCAGCCAGTCATTCACACACGTTGTCACCATTTCCATGAACGTCTTTGTTATTGCTATCGGTGCGGCACTGGCTGTTGCCGGTAAAATGGATGTGGGCTCGCTTATCGGTGCAAATATACTAGCCTCAAGGGCGCTGGTGCCCATCATACGGTTTTCCCAACTTGGGCCATCATTTGTGAAGGCTCGGCAATCCCAGGACATGCTTCGACAGTTCGTCGAGCTTCCCCATGAACGCTCACAAGGCTCAACATTGCGGAAGTATACAGGTGCGCTGGAACTGAGGGATCTGAGCTTTACCTATCCCGGTTCAACAGCGCTTCTCATTGAACGGTTGTCTATGAAACTTGAACCGGGAAAGGTTCTTTTGGTGCATGGTGGTAATGGCGCAGGGAAAACTACTCTGGCGCGACTGATCGTCGGTATTTTAACGCCAGCAGGCGGACAGGTTCTTATGGATGGTGTTGATACGCGCCAACTCGACCCTCAGTGGATGCGCCAACAGTTAATCTATCTGCCTCAGGAGCCGGTATTCTTCAATGGAACAATCCGGGAGAACCTTTCAACGCTCAACCCCCGTATTGATGAGATGGGGATGGAACGCATTGCGGCAACGGCAGGCCTGACCCGATTCCTGGAAGAAAGTGCAGAGGGACTGGAAACCGGACTTGAAAATGGCGGTTCGACATTATCGCCCGGAGTCCGCAGACGGCTTGCCCTGGCGCGTGCCCTGTCATCTACGGGTCCGCTCGCCATACTAGATGAACCCACAGACGGGTTGGACAAGGAAGGGCGAGGCATCTTCGCTAAAGCCCTGAATGCGATGGTTAAGAGCGGAAAGACCATAATCGTGTTTTGCCATGATGACAGTTTCATTGAAGGGGCTGATCTGATTCTTGATCTTGATCTTGATACCAGACGGCTGTCCGTATCGCAGAATGCAAAACCTGATTCACCGCTGGTGGCCGCTCAATGAGTGAATCAGTTTACAATATGACAGGTAAATCTATCAGGCGGTTTTTGGACTTAATCCGGAGGCTCCCGGAATTTGTCAGAGGATTTCCGACCAGCCCGGAAACAGGCGCAGCACCTCATGTTTTTTTCGTGGCTGCTGCCTTCATGTTTATCACGTTCGCCGTGTGGAGCTCATATGGAACTCTGGACATCGTCAGTATGGCGGAAGGCAAGGTCGTGCCCTCCAGCCAGGTCAAGACGGTCCAACACCTGGAAGGTGGTATTGTCAAAGAGATTATGGTCAGTGAAGGCGAAGTCGTGCAGCCGGGGCAGGCTCTGATCAAGCTAGCGACGACCGCAGAGAGTGCGGATGTGGAGGAATTGAAAACACGTCTGAAATCGCTGGAGCTGGATATCATTCGGTTGGAAACGGAAGCATCGGGAAGTGAGGAATTGAGGTTCGACGTGGATCAGGATTCCCAATATGGTGTTCTCGCCCAGCAGGCTATTGACCTGTATCAGGCCCGGCGAAATCGCCTGAATAGCTCTTTGACCAGTCAGGGCGAGGAAGTTGTTCAGAAAAAACAATATGTTGTAATCATCAAGACAAGAATAAGACAGGGAGAGAAAACCCTGGCTTTGATCAACGAGCAAGTAGAAATCAGTGACAAACTGATCAGTCAGAAACTTTCAAGCCGGTTCATTCATATAGGCCTGTTGAAAGAAAGTGCGTCCGTCATAGCAACCCTGGAAGAAAGCAAAGCTGACCTGTTGAAAAGTCAGGCGGCATTGCGGCAAGCCAAATCGGATCTGGCAGGGATTGCCTATGCTTATGACGAAGAGGTGCGCTCGACACTTGATGAAAGACGGACGAAACATGCCGAGTTCTCCGAGCGAATGAACAAATATGAAGACAGCCTTATAAGGACAATTGTCCGCTCGCCAGTCGCGGGCATCGTCAAGACGTTGCACGTCGTAACCGTGGGCGGAGTGGTGTCGCCCGGAGGCATCGTTCTAGATATTGTTCCCGTCGATGACCGTTTAGTAATCGAAGCGCAGTTGCCAACTCAGGACGTCGGTTATGTTAATCGTGGCCAGAAAGTCAATATTCGACTGGCGTCATCAGATTCACAACGGTTTGACAAGTTGTTAGGGACGGTTGAACGCATAAGCCCTGATGCTCTGGTTACCGAAGATGGCTTCCCCTACTACAAAGTCAGGATCACCAGCGAGAAAAATTATTTCGAAGATGGCGATGAACGTTACAACCTGTTTCCTGGCATGAGCGTCATGGCGAATATTCAGACAGGTCAACGGACAGTGCTTGCCTACCTGTTACAGCCGTTCTGGAAATCCATCGACGTCGCCCTCAGTGAACGGTAGGCAGCGACCTACGAGGCAGTGTGTGTTCGGTGAGCCGAATTCAGTCCGATGTTCGCGACAGATTTTAAAAGTAAGCAGCCTGAATAGATGATGGATTATCCATATGCGTAATTTCTGCTTGTGGCCGTTCTCGGACATGTCCGAAAAGGGCAGAACATTTCTGCTCTGCCCCTGATTTCAGATATCTACCTTTTCAGATATGTCCAAAGCATCATCGACCTCGACACCGAGGTATTTGACAGTGCTTTCAATCTTGGTGTGGCCCAGTAGTAATTGAACCGCTCTGAGATTACCCGTTCGCTTGTAGATAAGTGCTGCTTTGGTTCGACGAAGCGAATGTGTGCCATGTAAGGAAGCATCTAGACCTATTCCTGATATCCATTGAGACACCAACCGAGCGTACTGTCGGGTAGTCAGGAATAGATCGGGCCCACGGTAACCCGTGAAGAGATAATCACCTGATTTCTTTTCCAGTCCCTGGAGATATCTATCTACCGCCGAACGTGTGTGATCTGTCATTTCGAATTTGACGGGCGTACCAGTCTTCTGTTGTCTAATCGTTGCCCGGTCCACTGCATAACCTTGCGGTGCAATGTCCTCGACTTTCAATTTCACCAGATCACAACCACGCAGTTTGCTATCGATTGCAAGATTGAAGAGTGCCAAGTCCCGGTATCGCTTTGCTATTTGCAGCCGCGTTCGTATGGCCCAGACATGTTTTGGCTGCAGCGGTGGTTTTTGCCCGAGCAACTTACCTTTGTTCCAAGGACGCAATGTCGGCTTTGGAAATGTTTTGTCGGTATACATTGTTATACTCCTTTGGTTGGTTGAAAACGAAAGGAGCATGCATTAATGGCTTATGATTTGAACATTTCAGCTATTGAGGCAGGAGCAGAAGAAATCCGACGGCAGCGGACATGACCGCAATCGGCCAGAAGCAGAATTCAGTAAAC
>Ga0233434_1003013_pt1 | contig 14141 bp, 13 predicted proteins | sample SI_122_August201_4_FD_182738 | JGI IMG/M metagenome (GOLD analysis project Ga0233434, IMG submission 182738) | Seawater microbial communities from Saanich Inlet, British Columbia, Canada - SI_122_August2016_120_MG | ecosystem: Environmental > Aquatic > Marine > Inlet | place: Canada: British... | reverse complement strand
CTTTTTTTGCAAATGGGAAATCATCTGGTACAGCTTGCAGTTGACAGTATTCTGAAAGTTTGTTAATTGTTTCTGAATCTAATGCTAAAATTATACTGGCTAACTCTTCATTTATTTTATTGACTTCAATTGCTGCATTTTTGTTTACTTGTTGCAAGTTTCCCTGAGCAGCATGAATTAATTCTTCTACAACTGTCATTTTTACAGCACCGATATATCCTGAATTTACACTATCAAATCTTGCATTATATGGTTCACCTTGTTTGTGAAGAATTATTTCAGGATATCTAGATAGAATAAATTTATTTAAATAAATTATTGAATCTAGATAATCCCCATAAGTTGTTGTAATTTTAGAAATGTATTGAATTGCATATGTTGAATATACTAAATACTTGGCTGTATCCTCTTGCATTAATTCTGCGATTCTTGTTTTATCCTCTTTTGCAACTGCATTAAATAATTGTGTCACAAATTCTTTTGATTCTTTATCTGCAAATACCTTTTCTCCTTTTAATCTTTTCAAATCTGTTAACTCTGGAAATTTTAATTCCATATTTTCTGGGATTTTTACTCCTAGAAATTCTTCTACTTTATTTTTATATGTGGAAAAAATATCTGTTGCAATATTTTCTAGATTGTTAAATTCTACCTTTTCTTTTAGATCCTCTTTTGCTCTACTTGCTAATTTGATAATCTCTTTTTCTTCATCAATTTCAACTGATAATTGTCCAAATAATGCCTCTGTAAACTCTTGAAATTCTCCCAATTTGATTAAAATTTGGAAATACTACATTTAACATTAACTTGATTTTTTTTAAAATGAAAAATCTAGTCACAAAAAAGAATAACAATGAAATATACAATTATTCTATAGATGGTATGGCAGCCGCTGTTATCATAATACCAATTTTGGTTGTTACTATAATCGCACTTTCTTCTTATTTGGTTTACAAATTATTATTACAAAATATGTTATCTAAACGATCAATAACTCAAACACTTGAAAAATACAATATTGATAAGACTCCTTCTCAAATCATTAAGGAATATTATGAAAATAAAGGAGAACAGTTGTCTCCTCAAGAAATTCAGAAACTTGAAAAAAATTATACAAAAAATGAACCAGAACAATTTCTAGCAATGTATGATGCAATTAGAGATAGTGATAAAAGTAAAGAAAAATAATTACTAAGTTATTTTATAATGAAAATAATTCCTACTTAGTTATTTTATGGTGAAGTTGGAATTGCAATAAATGGAGTTCCACCTTCTCCTACTACAAGTGGAAGTTTACCATCCCATGCTTGGGTCTTTAACCATTCTAGATAGTATGGATTTTGTGATAATGCATTGTTGATAATTGAAATTGCTTCTGCTTCACCTTGTGCTTCTGCAATGTTTGCTGCTGCTAAACCGACTGCTTGAGCTTCTAGCTGTCTTGCTTCTACTTCGATTCTAATCAGATCATTTTCTGCTTTTTGGGCTTTTTGTTCTGCTTCTACTTTGGATTCAATTGCTTTAGCAAATAATGGTGAAAATTCGAAGTCTGTAATTGAAATTACTTCTGTATCTACATAAAATTGGTTTAATCTGTCTCTAATTGCATTTTCAATATCTCCCTTAACTAGTGGTCTTTTTGTAATTAATTCTTCTGCATTATAATTTGCAGTAACTTGTTTTACTGTTTCTTCAACTGCTGGTCCAATAACTCTATTTTCATAGTCTAATCCAATTTCCTTGTAAAGAAAATTTACTTTCTCATATTCTGCATGATAGTTTACAGTAACTGTAGTTTGAACTGTTTGAAGATCTTTTGATGCACTTCTAGTATCTTTATCATACTTTAGAGTACGAACTTCAACTTGTACTACTTCATCTTGGAATGGAACAACAAAGTGAATACCTTCGTTGAGTGGTGGTGCTGTTAAATCTACTGCACTCCATTGTGTAAGTACTCCTCTATTACCTGATTCTACAATTTTAACTGATGATGATGCTACAACTCCAATAATAATAAGAACAATAATGGCTCCAAGAACTAATTTAGCTCCACTCATGTTTACCTTAACTGGGGATGATTGATACTTTGACATCTGATATCCTAAACTTTTCCTATTATTATACCCATCATAATTTGTTCCAACACTATGTAATGAACTGCCTCAACAGATTTATCCTGTTTTGTATATGCAATAGTTATGGAAGCCGATTTTTCATGGATTTACTTGATAATTTTCCTAATGGTTCCATTGGCACGTATTTTACCTCGTGTTTTGAAGAAATTCAAATCTGGCGGTATCGAGTCTCAGGAAATCTCTGAAAGACAATACGGTTCTGATTTTGGTAGGTTTGAAAAACAGTCTGATGAACAATTTGAATCAAATCCAACTGAATACCAGGATCCTCCAAAATCTTCAAAACCTCAAACCAAAAACATGTTAGTTTTAGGTGAATTACATAGAGGAGTTAGATCATTTGAAAACATTCAAAAAAATACTGGGTTAACTACTGAGGAATTAAATTCCATTTTAGAAGACTTGGAAAATAATGGATTAATGAAGGCTCAACAAAAATCTGGATTATTTGGTATGAAAACTGAATTGGTACCAACTGATAAGGGATTCAAAGAATACTACTCTTAGACCTTAGATTCTCTTAAAATTATTAATTTTTTATAGAAATCCCAATCTTACGATTTTTAAGAATAATCTGTGTGCCGGGGGCGAGTTTCGAACTCGCGACCTCCAGATTATGAGTATTGCCTTAGTTGGAGAACCGTTAGAGTTTACCAATTGAACTGGCACTCTAACCAGGCTGAGCTACCCCGGCATACTATATGGTCAAAAATATGGGAAATTAAATGATTCTACGGTGCTAAATTATGTCCTATTTTTTGATTTTAATGATATTTTATTTTAGATTATTCCATTCTACATCCTCGTTTTTTACCCAGAGGAATTTCTTTTGTAAAGCTGCTGTGTACAATTTCTCCCATTCAGCTCCAACCTCATCAGTCCATGCTTTGAAAACACGTGGATCTATGTAATTTCTAAGGGATGTTCCGATTGCATAATCTTTGGTCTTTTCTGACAAGTCTAATTGAAGTTCTAGTTTTTGTAGCCTTTCTTTATGTTTTGATTTTTGTTTTTTAATTTGTTCATTTAGTGTCTTTATTCTCTTTGTTTTACTCTTCTTTTGAGTGTCTGTTTTTGGTTCTTTTGATTCGACTTTTTTAAGGGTGTCTTGAGTTTTTACCCATACTTTTTCTTTTTCTAATTTTTTAATAGAATCTCTTTTCTTTTGTAATGTTTGTTCGTATGTTTTAGGAATTGTTCTTTTGTGGTTACACATTATTGCAGCTTCCAAGTTTGCTAACTTGGCGTGGTATAGTTTTTCATTTGCAGTTTTTGTTTTGATTGTGTCATGTTTTACTAGATAATTTTTAACAACTGTAGTTGCAAGATATGTCCTAAACACTTTGGCAGTTAAGCCTTTTACAATTCCTGAATAGTATTGGTTAACATGTCTTGATGTGATTCCTTCAAAAATTTCGTCTTTTGGTTTTTTCTTTTCAATTATATTTTTAAGATTTTCATGGAATTGCTTGTCATGACCTTCAGCTACTACTGTTTCTTGCCATCTGACACTATCCTTACCTAGAAAATCAAACTCAATTGTATTTGCTGTAATTTTGATGTGCTCTTTTCTGAGAGTTGTTGCGCCTACTGTATCTGCCTCATCTGGGTCTTTTTCGTCTCCTACCCTCATGGCAGTTCTATAAATTAAATAACATGCAGTTGATATTCTGTTAATTTTAGGATCTTTACTTTTCATATCCTTAACAATTCTATCCTTTATTTTTTCAATTTCATTTCCAAGTTTGACTGCTTTTTCATATTTTTCTTTGTCTCTGTCTTGTTTTAATCCTGCAGTATCTGCTAACCATACGTATTTTCTTTTTTGTGTAAGAAAATCCATCCAACTTGCTAACCACATTGAATCATTGTCATGAATAATTTTGCCCCAATTACCTTCTGGTTTTTTTGCATCTTTTCCAAGGTTTAATGTGACATCTTTTGCAGTAACTCTTGGTTTCCATTTACCTCTTAGTGGGTGCTCTCCTCTACCGATGAATATTCCTGGAGGTTCTGCCATATAGTTTCCAACTTCAACTTCTTTACCATCCATGATGGCAATTCCATATTTTGTTTTTAATTTTTCACGTAATTCTTTTCTTTTTACAGCTAATGCTTTTCTGTCTTCTTTTGTCATCATTTCTTTGAGGTCTTTTTCTTTATCTACAATTTTGTATGCATTTGTAAAATCAATATCCTCATATGATATTTTTTTAAATTTTGAATCTAATGTTTTTGCAAAATCTCCTGTAAAGTTTTTTTGAAAAATCTTGTCTTGTGCATAAGGGGTATCTTTTTTCTTTGCCCATTGATACACCATCTCTTCTTGATTTATGTCAAGATTGATAGTCTCTCCTTTGACTTTTATCATAATTCCCTGTTTCTCGTATTCTGGGGGAAACAAGATTCCGTTATGTTGTAATTTTTTCCATTTCATTTCATTTCATCTTATAGTTGTGGACTTTGACAAAAACTCTCCTGTATCTGTATATAATTTAACATAAAGTGATTTTTAGCCTGGAAATAGCTCTTTACTCATGTATTTTTCAAATTCTAGGTCTGTTTTGGACTGTTTTGCTTCCATAAACATGGCTGCATCTGTTCCTACGATGTATCGTGGTAATACTTCATCACTGTGAATTGCTTTCATAATTACATCTGCAACTTGTGATGGTGGTGTACCCATTTGTGCCATCATTTTGAGACCTGCCAAAATATGATCTGTTAATTCTTTGTATTTTGGATCTGTTTTCGATTCTGGTATTTTCATAGAATTGAAAAAGTTTGTTTTAATTACTCCTGGTTCAATTAATGTGGTTTTTATTCCAAATTGACCTAACTCGTATCTTAGACATTCACTAAATCCTTCTAAAGCAAATTTTGTACTAATGTAAGCTGAAGAACCTGGTAATCCTATTTTTCCAACAACTGAACTCATATTAACAATAATTCCTGATTTTTGATTTCTCATTATTGGAGATACTTCTTGAATTATTCTGACAATACTGAAAAAGTTTGTTTCAAATTGTTTTCTAAAATCTTCTATTGTAATATCTTCAGTACAACCAAATTGACCATAACCTGCATTATTTACTAAAACATCTAACCTTCCATGTTCTGAAGATATTTTTTTAATTGCTGAAACAATTGATTCCTCTTTATCTACATCTAATTGAATAATTTTTATTTTGAGATTTTCTTTTTTTGCAGAAAATTCTAATTCTCCTGATTTGGTGGTATCTCTCATACTTGCAAATGTTTCATAACCATCTCTTGCTAGTGCCAATACTGTTTCTAATCCAATACCTGATGAACTACCAGTGACAAGAGCAACTTTTTCCATAGTTATCTTATTTTTTTCTTATATTTATCCCATTTTGATTTTTTATACTAATGGTTTATCTCCCTCCACTGGGTCTATCAATTCTGTTTTCTCCCCCTTGTTGATTCTTTCTAGAATTTCTAATGCTGAATATTTGTGCAAATATTCATTATTATTCCCACATCTGTACGAAAATGTACATCGTGGACACCCTGCTTCGTTTTTACAAGGACATTCTTTTACAATATGCATACTTCTTTCAAGTGCCTTTTCAAATCTATCATACAATGCTTTACTAGCACCACTGCCTCCAATGGCTCCATCATATATGAAAATCAAGCCTGATGTACCTAATGATATGCCTCCTAAATCCTGAGATACTCCTCCTGTAATCATATTACTGCCCTCAATTACAACATGTTCTGTAGCATGATATCCACTGGTTTCTGTGTATTCTTCATCTTCGGATTCATCCATAATTTTTAGTGGTCTTGGTGCATGAAATACAATCCCTTTTGTAATGAAATCATATTCTAGTGGTGTATCTAACATAACTTTTTCACCTTGTGTAACTTCTTGTCCTAATTCTATGTTCACATATCCGTAAACTTTTTTCTCAATGTGTAGTTTGCAAAATGCTATTTCAATTCCTCCTGCATTTCTTTTTTCAAATATCGTTTCAATTGTTGGCCATTCTTCTGTTAGTGATTTTGTATAGTAAGGATAATCTTTTGGAATTCTTTCAATTTTAGCATAGTTTTTTTCAGGATAATTTAATTCCTTTACTTTGTAACGTGAACCTGCTAGAAAATAAATTGCATCCTTGTGTAGTTCTTCTAATGCAATTGGTAGTATTCTATCTCCTACTTTTTTTTCATTTAGAAAAATATCTATTGATTTACCTATCCCTCTTATACTATAATCATTTAAAATGGAATTAATTTTTTCAAAATTTGGAATAATTCTGTTACTTGACTCTACAATGTTTTCTTTAACTATATGTTGTTCAATTGTTTTTTGATGTTCTTTTAATTCATGTTTAGAAATTGGTTTATCGCATGCCATTGCCAAAATTTGAAATTCTTCTACAAATGGATTTTTTGGATCAATGTATGTTTTTTCAATATCCTCAAAATAATCGTCAGGATGATTTTTGTAATATTGAGAAATAGGATCGTTTCCTAATGCTAAAAACGCATATCCTCTTTGACCTTTTCTTGCAGCTCTACCTATTCTTTGAGTAAGTCTGTTAACTGGTATTGTGGATGAAATAACACAATCAACATTTCCCACATCTATGCCTAATTCAAGCGTGGGAGTACATGAAATTGCTTGTAATTTGTCCTCTTTGAATTGCTTTTCTACTGACATTCTATAATTTGCCATTAACCCCGCTCGATGTACTTTGATGTTGATTTTTTGTTTTTTTGCTTGCATTGCCAAAAGTTCAGCATTCAAATGCGAATTATTAAAAACCATTGTTTTGTGATTTTTATCTGTTAACTTTTTTGTTAATTCCACCATTAGTTTTCTCTGTGTTCTAAGTGATGGAAATAGCATTACAAAATCTGTTTCTCCTTTTTTACCTGAACCTTTAATCAATTGCATTTTTTCTCCAAATAATTGTTCACAGAATGTTTTTGCATCCTCAAGTGTTGCTGATGCTGCAACAAATTGTAATTTTTTATTACAAATACGTTTTAGTCTTTTTATAATATAGTGAACATTTGATCCAAAAATTCCTGAGTAAACATGTGCTTCATCTACTACTAATACTTGTGTTGAATTTAATATAGATGAAAATTTTGTTTGATGCCATAAATGATAATGTAATACATCAAAATTTGTAATTAAAATTTCTGGCGGCGCTTCAATTATTTGTCTCCTTTCCTCTATTTTGGTATCTCCATCAAAAACTTTAACATCACTTTTAATTTTGTCTGCAAATTTTTTAATTTTTGGAAATTGATCTCTAGCTAATGCTTTTGTTGGATACACAAAAATTGCAAAAACTTTTCCTTGATTGGATTCTTTTTTTATTCTTTGAATTACTGGAATTAAAAATGCCTCTGTTTTTCCTGATGCAGTTGGTGCTTCAATTACTATATTTTCTCCAAATACTATTTCTTGAATTGCATCTTCTTGGAACTTATAAAATTGTTCAATTTTTAATTGTTCTAAAAAATCTGCGATTTCTTCATCTAATCCTAATTCATTAACTTTACACCCCATTTTAGGCTCAGAATTCTTTAAAATTTTATAATCTGAAATAAAATCTTTTTTTGAAAATAATATTTTTTCGATAAATTTTTCTGGATTTGTTTTACCTATCATTTCTTTAATTTCTTTTTCTGATCTAATGATACCTTCATCTGTTAATCCATCCGTTAGTCCTTTTTCTGTAACTAACCCTTTGTCAAATCTTGTTAGAAATTCTAGAAATACTTCATCAGGATTTTTTGAAAATTCTAATATATCCTCAATTTTGCATTTATTACAAGATACATGCATTTTTTTGTTGAATGTTTTTTGAATTTCTATTTTTGATTTACATTTTGGACATGAAAATTTCAAGATCTATTTAGTATGAAATACCTGGTGATTTATTGTTTAATTTATTTACTAACCAATGAGATTATTAACCTAGAAACAATCTTCAATTTAAAAATGAAAAAAATAGAAATTAACAAAATTTACAATCAAAATTGTATTGATGGGATGAAATTAATTCCTAAAAATAAAATTGATCTAGTCATTACTGATCCTCCTTTTGCTATTAATTTTAAAGCAAAAAAAGCTAATTACAATCGAACTGCCTCTAGAGTCTTAACTGGTTATAATGAAATTAAACCTGAAGATTACTATGATTTTACATTTTCTTGGATGAATGAAGTTTTTAGAATTTTGAAAGATTCTGGAAGTATGTATGTTTTTTCAGGATGGAATAATCTTAAGGATATTTTACGTGCCTTAGATGATGTTGGATTTGTAACTATTAATCACATTATTTGGAAATATCAGTTTGGTGTTGTTACAAAAAAGAAATTTGTTACATCCCATTATCACTGTCTTTATGTTTGTAAAAATGATAAACAACGAAAATTTTTCCCTTTCTCTAGATTCAAAAAAGAAGATAAATCTGAAGATGGTCGAAGTCTTCACTACCGTGATAAGGAAGATGTGTGGGATATTAAACGAGAATATTGGTCAGGTGATGAAAAAACTCCTACTAAACTCCCATTAGAAATTATTAAAAAATTATTGGAATATTCTAGTGAAAAAAAAGATATTGTATTTGATCCATTTTTAGGTTCAGGGCAAACTGCTGTAGTAAGTAAATCTCTTAATCGGCGTTATCTTGGATTTGAAATAGTTCCTGATTATTACAAATTTGCTAAAAAGAGATTAGATAAAGATCTATATCGAATTAAAAAATCAAAATAACTTTATTTTGTTTCAGTAGTGTCTGTTGTTCTTTGACCCATCTTTGAAGAAATTTCTTTTTGAATCTCTTCATCTGTTTTCCCTTCTGTTTTAATTCCAGCTGATTTTGCTATCATCTCTAATTTTTCTCTCTCTGTTTCTACTGGTCCTGATATTTTTGGTGTTTCTTCAGTTGCTTCTTTCATTTGTTGTTGAATTTCATTTTTTGCATTGTTGTATTCACTCACAACTTTTCCCATTTTTTTAGCTGCCCCTGGAAGTTTACCTGTTCCTAAAACTAACACAACAGCAACAAATATGATTATCATCCATTCACTTCCTCCTATATTCAATGAATGTTCAAGCATGTTCAGATATTTTTTGATTTAAAATTAAACGTAATGTTTGATATTGTGCCTAATTTAGTCATTAATTTGAAAAATTCTTTATTCGCTAATTTTTAATGGTTCTAATTTTTTTCTTGAAATTATTGCTAGCATTGTAATTCCTACACCTATTATTGAAAATATGATGTAAGGTGTTTCATCTCCAAATGCTTGAGTAATTGGTCCTCCTATTGTTGGTCCTATTGCCCATCCTAATCCAAAAATTGTTTCGTATGCTCCAATAATTTTACCTGATATTCCTTTCTTTGTTTTACTCAAAATAATTTCTAACGTTAACGGGAAGAATATACTAAATCCAAATCCCATTAACACTATGGCAATTCCAAACATGATGATTGAATCTGCAATAACTGATATTCCTAATCCTATTGATACAGCTATTGTAGCTGCAATCAAAGTTTGACTTGTCCTTTTTGCAAATTTCCCTGCTAGTGCTAGTGATATTACTCGTGAAATTCCAAAGGCAAAATATAGATACAAAATATCAGTTGCATTCATTCCTTTGTCATTGAGAAATGCTGGAAAAATTGTTAAAATTATACCAAATGATGATGTACAAAAAATTAGTAATGTAATAACTTCAGGAAATTTTTTCATATCTTTAATTGCTGAAAAAGAAAATCTCTCGTGATGTTTTTTGATATGTTTTCTTGATGCAAGTAGTGCAGTAATTATTCCTGCAGCTAAAATGAATGCTGCAATTTGGAATAATATTCTATATGTAACATCTAAGTTTTCTAAAAATGCTGTTCCAAGTAGTGGACCGATCATAAAACCCATTACAAAAAACATTGTAAACCAAGAGATGTTTTTGACCCTGTTTTTTTCTGTACTTTCATTTGAGATAATTGATTCACATGGTGGCCAAAAAAATGCATGAGCCACGCCTGTAATTATTCTAAATCCTAGTATTTCTGGAACTGATTGTGCAATGGATAGAAGGTATATTGATGCTGAATTAATTGCTGCACCTATTGCTAGAATGTATGCGTTGTTTATTCTATCTAATAATATTCCTACAAAAAGTGGAATGAACATGTATGGTACAAAATTTGCTAATCCGATAAAACCTAATTCTGAATATGTTGCACCAATTACATTTTTTGCAAAAATTGGGAGTATGGGTCCGTGTAAACCATATGAAATACCTATGATTAAACCTGTAATGTTTACTAAAATTAAAACTCTGTTCATTTGTATGCTGCAACCATTATTGCGCCGCCCATAAGGTCTTTCTCAAATTCAACTCGTGAAAATTTTTCTAATAACAATTCTTCTAATTTTTTATTTTGAGGCCATCTCTGGAATGTCCCATACAGTGTTCCAAATTTTAATCCTAATCGTCCTCCTGCACTAAATGCAAGAATTGGTAAAATACATCTTAGATAAAATGCAACCCCTGCTCTGATAAATCCTTTATCTGGTTTTCCTAAATCGACAATTACCATTCTTCCTTCTTTTTTTAGTACTCTGTGAATTTCAGAAATTGCGATTCTTAAATTAATTGCATCTCTTAGTGAATATCCGCATAACACTGCATCAAATTCTTCATCTTTAAATGGAATATGTTCAAAAACACCATTTGCCATATCTGGAATTTTTTCAAAATGTGTTCCTGTATTTTTGAGCATTGGTACTAGAGGATCATAAAGTGTAATTGAAATATCTCCATCTGTAAGTTTTAGTGCTGTTTTAGACATATTTCCAAAACCAGAACCCGCATCTAAAATTTTATTTCCTTTGAGTACTCTTCCTGAAATTCCTCGATTTCTATGCTCGACATCTTTGCCTAATGATATTATTGAATTTACTTTATCATAAATTGGAATTATCTCTCGAAGTACTTCAATAACTTCGCTCCAGTAACTACTTCCTAAACCCATTGTTTAATCTCTCCTTAAATCTAATTGAATATTTTTCAAATCTAAAACTTCTATTAGTTTGTAAATTTAGATACGTTCTTAGAATAGTTTTCTAAATCTGACTCTGATACTTTTTCAAAAACTTTTGATTCTGATGAAACTTTAGCCATTTTTACATTTTTAATTTCATCTTTTGCTTCTGCTTTCAAATTTATTGATGCAATAGCTAATGCTGCTGCTTCTTCTAAACTCATATCTGGATTATAATTTTTTTCTAAAAATGAATTTACATCATCTGCACCTGCACCTATCGCAACTGCTGTAAATTGTACATATGTTCCACTAGGATCTATTACATAGATTGCTTCTCCTTTTTGATCAACTCCTGCAATGATCATGGAAACACCGTTTGGTCTTACTCCGCCATATTGGGTAAATTGATGAGCTGTATCTGCTAAATATTTTGAAACTGTTGCAATTTCTACTGACTCATCATAGGTCATTCTATTTCCTTGTGAAAATGCTCTTGCACTATCAACTTGAACTCTTGCATCTGGAATGTATCCTGCTGCTGCAACTCCAATGTGGTAATCTACTTGAAAAATTTTCTGTGTAATATTTTTAGTTTGTAATGTTCTTGCTTTTTCTTCAACTGCCATGATAACTCCTTGCTTAGTACTGATACCAATTGCTAACGTTCCTCTTTTTACAGTCTCAATTGCATACTCCACTTGATAGATTCTGCCATCTGGAGAATACATTGTAGGTGTCATATCGTAACCGCGTGATGCCATCATGATATCTCAAGTTCATTCTCAGTCAATTTAAGGGTAATTATCTCTCTATGATGTAGATTTTTTTAAAATTCAAAAACCCTGATCTTAATTTTTGAACCAAACTTATATAATCTGAATAGTACTATCATCGTTATTATGGTAAAGTCCGATCCATTTGCTAATGCAACTAAACAAGTCAATGATGCTTGTGATATTCTTGGTATCAAGGATAAGGGAATTCGTGAATATCTTGCAATGCCAAATAAAATGTTGAGAGTTAAGATTCCTGTTAAAATGGATAATGGAAAAATTAGAATATTTACTGGTTTTAGAAGTCAACACAATAACGATAGAGGTCCATACAAAGGTGGTATTCGTTATTTCAATCCTGAAGGTGGCGTTGAATATATGGAACGTGAAGTTATGGCTTTATCTTCTTGGATGACTTGGAAATGTGCAATTGTTGATGTTCCTCTTGGTGGTGGTAAGGGTGCAATCTATGTTAATCCAAAAACTGAAAAACTTAGTGATGGTGAAATGGAGAGATTAACTAGAGGTTTTGCTTACAAAATTTCTGAAATTATTGGACCAGAAAAAGATATTCCTGCTCCTGATGTTTATACAACTGGTAGAGAAATGACTCAAATTATGGATACTTTTAGTAAACTAAACGGAAACAAATATTCTCCTGGTGTAATTACTGGTAAGCCAATTTCTATGGGTGGCTCTTTGGCAAGAAATGTTGCAACTGGTTTGGGAACTGCATATACAGTAAGGGAAGCTGCAAAAACTTTGAAGATTAAATTAAAAGGTGCAAAAGTAGTTTTACAAGGATTTGGAAATGCCTCTACATTTGCTGGTGAATATTTAGAAAAAATGGGTGCAATAGTAGTTGGTGTTAGTGATTCAAGAGGTTCTATTTTAATTCCAAAAGGAGCTAAAGTAAGTAAAATTTTAGAGCATAAAGCAAAAACTGGTTCTGTTGTAGGTTTTACTGGTAGCAAAAAAGTTTCAACTGAAGAATTACTAACTGCAAAATGTGATATTTTAATTCCTGGAGCTTTAGAAAACCAAATCACTGCAGCAATTGCAAAAAAACTAAATTGTAAAATTATTGGTGAAGCTGCAAATGGACCTACTTTACCTGAAGCAGATCCTGTAATTGAAAAGAAAAAAATTCTAGTTGTTCCAGATATTTTAGCCAATTCTGGCGGTGTTTGTATTTCATATTTAGAATGGGTTCAAAATAATATGGGATATTATTGGAGCTTTGATGAAGTTGCATCTAAAATGGAGAAAAATATTACACAAGGATTCAAAGATGCATATGCATTATCTAAAAAACACAAAGTCGATATGCGTAAAGCCACAATGGTTTTGGCAGTTGAACGTGTAATGGAAGCATTTAATCAAAAAGGCATCTGGCCATAATTATTTCGTTTTTTAATTCAAACAATGTCTGATGTTCTATTAATACAGAATACTAGGATTGAAGGTTCAGGATATTTGGGAGAATTATTATCTGATGATGGATTTGATATTACTTCAATTCATGCAAAACATGAAGCCATCCCTGAAAAAAAATTCTCGTTTGTAATAATACTTGGTGCTCCTGAAAGTGCTAATGATAATTTTCCATATCTAATACGTGAACAAGAATTAATCAAAAATTCTGTTGATGATGATATACCTGTTTTGGGAATTTGTTTAGGTTCTCAATTAATCGCAAAAACTTTTGGTGCTAAAGTCTGTAAAGGCCCAAAAAAAGAGATTGGATTTTATCATGATCTTATGGTATCAAATGATTCCAAATTATTTTCTGGATTCACAAATCCTTTTTCTGTATTTCATTGGCATGGTGACACTTTTGATTTACCTGATGGTGCCACTAGATTGGCATTATCTGAAAATTATGAAAATCAGGCATTTCAATACAAAAGTGCAATTGGTTTACAATTTCATCTGGAAGTAAATGAACAAATGGTAAATCTCTGGTTAGATAAAACTGAAGAAAAATTACGCCAAATATCATACATAGATCCACAAAAAATTCGCTCAGATATTGATGAGCATATCTCTACTGTGAAATCCAACATGGAAATTTTTTACAATAATTTTAAATCTGAATTTGCTCTTTGACCAAAGTTTAATATATTGAGTTTTGATTTCATCGATCGAACAATGACTGCTGTGAATAAACTTTTTGAAGAAAC
>Ga0233434_1003010_pt1 | contig 14154 bp, 15 predicted proteins | sample SI_122_August201_4_FD_182738 | JGI IMG/M metagenome (GOLD analysis project Ga0233434, IMG submission 182738) | Seawater microbial communities from Saanich Inlet, British Columbia, Canada - SI_122_August2016_120_MG | ecosystem: Environmental > Aquatic > Marine > Inlet | place: Canada: British... | reverse complement strand
ATTTTCTTCAGCTTGAGTAAATATTTCTCTAATTCGCTCTTCACTTTCTCCATAATGTTTACCCATGATTTCAGGACCACTTAGGGAGATAAAGTGGGCATTTGTTTCTCCAGCTACAGCCTTTGCTAATAATGTCTTACCAGTGCCAGGAGGACCATACAAGAGTACGCCTTTGGGTGCTTCCACGCCTATTTTATCAAATAATTCTGGATGTCTCATTGGTAATTCAACCATTTCACGAATTTTTTGAACTTCTTTTTTTAGACCTCCAAGTTCATCGTATGTTATTCGTGGTACAGATGAATCAACTGCTTTGGTCATTGCTCCAAGTTTGAATACAGTATTTTCTGTAACTAAAACAGGCTTTGATGGTTTTGTACTTGTTACAATAAACTGAACTCTTCCACCCATTTGTGTATTAAGAGATACTGAATCTCCAGTTGTAAATACATGATTGAGATAGTTGTAAATCATGTATTCTTGCAATCCTTCTGCAGTAATCTTTTCAGTTGGAGATAAAACAATTTGTTCAGCGTTTACAGCTTCAACTGTTTTTAGTGAAATTTTATCACCAATTCCAGCTCCAATATTCTGTCTGGTCATTCCATCTATTTTGATAATACCTGAACCATATTCTTCAGGTGTACCGGGCCAAAGTTTTACATATGTTTTTTTGTTGTATGTTAATTCTAGTATTTGTCCGGTATTCCATTTTTGATCCTCAATAATTTTAGGATCAATTATAGCTCTGCCTCTTCCAACATGTTGTTGTGGGCTTTCTTCAATTTTTAAAATGATTTCACTCATATTATTACCTCAAAAATAAAGAGGGGTTTATTCAACCTCCACCGTTTTGCCTTTTGGTTTTTCCTCTTCAACTAATTTGAAGATGATTTCCAAAACTCCATTTTTGTAAGAAGCTTTTGCAGAATTTTCATCAACTTTGTGTTGCACAGGAACTTTCACGTGATACTTTTTTTCATTGTGTTCTGCTGAAAGATCAACTGTTTTATTTTCAACAACAATTTTGACATCAGATTTTTCAACTCCTGGCATTTCAGCTATGAGTTTTACTACTTTTTCTTTTTCATCAACAATTGTGTCAACGAGTGGTTCTCGTGTATCAGAAGTTGGAGCAAGGCCTGGTTTGGCATTTCCATATTCGTTTACAACAGGTTTTCCATCAGGACCAACGGTCATTGTATAACCATAATAATATGGACCGGATTCAGAACCATTTCCCTTGAATTCCTCAAAAACGTCATCTGTATTCAAAAAAGAGCTTGACATTTTTTTGAAGATTCTATCAAATTCACTATCAAAGAAGTTTGTCATATTTATCTACTATATGTAATATACATGACATTATATAAAGATTATTGGTATATCTCTGATTTCTTACATAATCCTATTATAACTGACATGATATAATAATCTTAATGAGGGTTTCAAATGTGTCTATACCTGAAGTTGTAAAAGAAATCATCACCAGAAATCGTTCAATTTATGATTGTATGAAAATGGATTTGATTAACTATACAGCTTTAGCAGTAAAGATTCAACCAGATATTGAAAAAATTCTAGGAAACTCTGTTAATCTCAATACTGTAGTTGTTGCAATCAAAAGATTTGCTGATTCGTTTGAAATTAAAGATGAAGTCAAAGAAGAATCAGTTTTAAAAAATGCCAGATTGGCTTTAACTGATGGAATAATGGATATCAAATTTTCAGTAAAGGACTCAAATGAAATGGATCCCATGGTAATCTTCGATAAATTCTCCAAGATAACTAACAATTATGATTTTTTCAGGATGTCTGATTCGTTTAGATTTTTGGCAGAGGATTTGGAGGATATAAGACAGATTTTCAGAAATGGGCCAGAAAATAATGATATGTTTAGTACGGGTCTTGCAAAAATTAGAATTTCAATTCCCAACTCTCAAAATCAATCAGATGTAGTTTCTTATGTTGCAGAAGTTTTGCATACAAATGGAGTTGAATTGGTTAATGCATTTTTCAGTCAGGATAGCATAACAATAATTCTAAATGAACGAGATTCATCAAGGGCCTATGATATTTTACATTCTGATATTTTAAGAGCCTAAATTTTACTGAAATTATTCTTATAGCATATATTCACCTAATTTGTGGAAATGTCACGATTGGCCAAAAATAAGAAGAAAATTGTGATTTTAGGAGGAGGATTTGCAGGAGTAGAATGTGCCAGACAATTAGAATCTAAATTTAGAAATGATACTGAAATTGAACTAGTCATGGTAAGTGAAGATAATTTTTTGTTATTTACTCCAATGTTGCCTCAAGTAGCATCTGGAATGATTGAAACGAGACATATTGTTTTACCAATCAGAACTATTTGTAAAAAAACAAAATTCTATGAGGGCAGAATTAAAAATATCGATCCTTTTGGAAAGTTGGTAAATTTATGGGGAACTGGAGATAAAAGAAGTGTTTCAATACATTATGATTTTCTGGTTGTAGCTCTTGGTAGTGAAACTAACTTTTTTGGAATGGCAGATGTTGAAAAAAATTCTTTCACAATGAAAACTCTCAATGATGCAGTAGTTTTAAGAAATAGAATAATTGATATGCTTGAACAAGCAGAGAATGAAACTAATCCTATTCTTCGAAAAAGTTTTTTAAATTTTGTTGTAGCAGGAGGAGGATTTGCAGGAATTGAAACAGCAGGAGAGTTAATGGATCTTATTTTAGATGCAAGAAAACACTATCCTAATATTCACAAAGATGATCTTAAGGTAATTGTCATAGAAGCGTTACCAATGATTTTACCAGGATTTAATGAAAAATTAGCAGAGTTTGCAAAACAAAAATTGATTGAAAGAGGAATTGATATTAAATTGAAAACAGCGATTACTAGTTTTGATGGAAATGAAGTAACAACAAAACTATTAGATCAAAATCCAAAAGATTCAGTAGATGAATCAAAAGTTGATTCGATTATAACAAAAACATTGATTTGGACTGCAGGAGTAACCCCCGTTAGTACAATTCAAAGATCAATGTTGAAAACAGATAGAGGTAAAGTGATAATTAATGATTATCTTGAAGTTCAAGATTTTCCTGGGGTTTTTGCAATAGGTGATTGTGCATTGTTTTTGAATCCTGAAACAAAAAGACCTTATCCTCCAACTGCACAAATTGCAGAAGCTCAAGCAAAAATTGCTGCTAAAAATTTAATATCTTTAATTAAAAATTCAGAAAAAGAAAAATTTGAATATCATTCAAAAGGACAAATGGCGATAATTGGAAAGAGATCAGGAATTGCTACATTTTTGGGAATGAATATTTCTGGATTTTGGGCATGGTTAATTTGGAGAAACGTCTATCTTTCAAAAATTCCAACCTTTGATAAACAAGTTAGAGTATTTCTTGATTGGACTATAGATCTGTTCTTTGATAGAGATATTTCTAGATTAAAGATGATGAAACGTGAAGAGGAAAAAGAGTACAAACTACTTGATGAAGTAGATGATGTTTGGTAATAGATATTTTCAAAATATCTGTTATAAATGAAAAATTAAAACTAGTTAATTATTTTCTAATTTTGTAAATAATTATTGCTGGTGCTACAAAATACATACCAGCATTCATCAAAATTATTCCAACTCCATATCCTAACACTGAACTTTCTGAATCCATATCAACATGGTTAAGAATTGATAAAGATGTTAACATTGGTGTTAAAGTTAATTTTACAGCCTCTTTGAAAATTGGATTTTCTCTTTCATAGTCTGCAATTACTGGTGAGAATGAATAGTAAATTTTGTTAAATGATTCCATGAAGTAACTACCAGATTCTGTTTGTAATAATGAATTATCTCTTAATTCTCTGAGTTGTTGGACTTGTGGTGCTAGTTCTGAACCAAATGTAGCTGTAGCAATTAGGCAACCACCATTTTCTTCATTTGGTTTTTCATTTATTATTTTATCATTTGAGTCATCTTGTGATAGTATTTCAAATGAATTAATTGTTTCATCAAATCGTGAAAGTTGAGAATCAAAATATTCTAGATCATTACTATATGCAAATGTATAAAATTTTTCAGCATCATATATCGTAACTTCTTTAAATTTTACATTAATATTTTCATTATTAGAAACAAAAAGTCCTATTGCCTCAATAACATATGCTTCATTTCCATTTACAGTTATTTGTTCTTGTGATAGCACTTTCAAATTACCTGTTTCTACTGGTTGTTTTAATGATTCAACTTTTTCTAAAACAAGTTCAATTGTGGTTTTTTGATTTGTTTGTTGAATAGTTAAAGAGATGTTTGGATTAATTACTCCTATTTTTGGTCCTACAGCAACTACGTCAGGAGAATTTCCTTGAGTTTTTTCTGGTTCTTGTAATAGCCAACCTTCAGGTACACTAAAAGCAATATTATGTTCAGTACTCTCAAATTTTTGATTTCCAGTTGGTTGAGGAGTTGTAGATTGGGTTCTTTCAGGTTCTGATAATTCAAGAAGGTTCGAAACATCTGAGCGATTTGTAATTATAGTTTTTATGATTTTTACTTTCTCAGTATCTATTGGTCTATCATTACTTCCAATTTCTACTGCTGTAATTTTATCAAGTGTTTGAAAACTTTCATCAGTTACAATTCTACCAAATACAGTATATTGTTCATCAAGAAAGTTTGAATCTTTGTGAACAATAAAAAACTGAGAGCCAGCACTGTTTGGATCAGCAGATCTTGCCATTGAAACAATTCCTCTATTGTGTTTGATTGTGTTGAATTCTGCATCTACACTTGTACTTGGACCTCCAGTTCCCCATGTGTTTGGATCACCATCAATTGTATTAGGATCTCCGCCTTGAATCATAAATCCAGGAATTATTCTATGAAAAAGAGTTCCATCATAAAATCCTGATTCAATTAATGAGATAAAATTATCAACATGATTTGGTGCATCGTTAGAAAAAAATTCTATTGTGATGCTTCCAAAATTTGTTTCTAAAACAACTAGTTTTTCACTAGTTTGAGCAAATGAATAACTTGTAAAACTAACTAAAAACAATGAAACTACTATTATCATGATAATTCTGTTCAATATTTTTTTTGAAAATATCTTACATAAAAGCCAAGTGTATTAGTTTTTAACAAAGTCAAATAAATCAACTCTTATGCAATCTGATGAAAAGATTCAGGCGCATTTAGTTTCAGTGTGGAGAGAATCAAAAAAGTTCTTTTCTATTGGTGGTAGAGAAGGAATGTTGGTATTAACCGACAAACATTTATCGTTTATACATAAAACAGAGGCTAAAATGAAATGGTGGAAAGCTATCACTCAAAGACAAGTAATTAATTTTATCAAATCAAAAGATACAATGATTCATCATGATGGTTATGATGAAGAGGAATTGATTGAGGACGTGGAAGATGAACGAAATGTGGAATTATTGTTTGATGATATTTCTAATATAAAATTTAAAGAAGAAACATGGGGAAGTGTATTACAGTTAGAATATGAAAAAAATGGTAAAAAAGAAAAATTTCAGTATTCAATAGCTCAAGATTGGGTAAAATATCCTGCAAAAGAACCTACAAAATACATGAAAGTTGACTGGAAACCATTTGTACAGTACATTAAAGACAGACAAAGATTCACGAAGTAAATTGGGTAAAGTATACGCTGTTGGTGTTGGTCCGGGTTCACCAAAATATGTAACTGAAATTGTAAAAGAAATAGTTCAAAATTGTGATATAGTTATTGGTTACAAATACACACTTAAGACAATTGAGGATTTGATTAAGGGAAAAGAAATCTATGAAATTACGATGAATGATCAAGAAAAATCATATCAAAAAATTCATCCTGAACTTGGTGATAGAACATTAGTGATCCCATTTACTGGAGATGTAAATTTTTCTGAATCTGAAGTTGTTGATAGATTAATTGAGATTTTTGGTGAGATAGAAATTATTCCTGGAATTAGTTCTATTCAAGTTGCAGCATCAAGGGCTCAAGTTCCACTTGATAAATCTAAAGTAATTACAATGCATGTTACTACACCTATTGAAGATAAAAAATTAGAATTGCAAAAAGCATTGATAGATGGTTTTAGTGTAGTTTTAGTTCCAAGACCTTGGCCAAAACAACCTGATAAGCACTTTATGCCATCAGAAATAGCATTTTATCTTAAAGATAATAATTTTGATACTACAAAAATGAAAATTCATGTTTTTGAGGCAATTACAACTGAAAATGAAACTAGTTTTATGGGAGTTGTAAAAGATTTAGAAGGAAAAGAATTTTCTGATTTGTCTGTAATGGTGTTTAATCAAACCAGTCTAGATTCGTATATGAATTATAGATGGCAATGGGAAAATTAGTTGCCCTGTTGATTATTAGTTGTACCAACAATAAGATTATCTACATTAGAGAAGCTTGCTACTTCAATTTTCATATAATTATAATCAGGATCATATAGTTTGTAAATTCCTAAACCATCAAATGTAATTGTGGTGGATTCTCCTGGTGCAATATCTCCAGTTGAAATTCTTCCATCAGGTGTAAATGGATCATCACGAGAACCGTAATTTTCTTTTCCACTAATAATACTATGATTTGATACATCGTCGTTTATTATAGTGATAGTAGTACCTGGGTTTACTGAAATTCTATTAATGGAAAAGAATCGAAGAAAATTTGAAGTATCAACTCCTGGAATTATATCATCAGTGTCCTGTACAGCAGAGCCTTTAAAAATATGAATTGTAATATCTGATTCTTCAGAATCTGGAGTTGTAGTAATTTTTGGTAGTGTAGATAATTTTGTCGTAAAAATTATTTTGTAAATATCATCTGTTGTTGTAATTTTTCCAGTAAAACCATAAACTGCAGCATCCTTACTTTCCTCAACTAGTCGTCCAAAAAAGCTAATTGTAGTATCTACTCCATTTGAACTCTCAATATTACCATTAATTCGAATGTAACGTCCTTCACGCAAAAATTTTCCTTCTAATTCAGAAACAATGAATTCTTCACTATCTAGTGTGATAAATCCATCCTCTATTAGAAAATCAATAGTGCTTCCACGTTGTTGTTGAGAAGACAACCCAAGATCAATTTCAGATATTTTAATTGATTCAGCAGTAACTGCAAAGCCAGAACCTTCTAAGAGAAATGTTTGATTCTCTGAAATTTCAGCAAATGATTCATTAATGAAATACCCAGATGAAACAAAAAGTAATGATAATAGAAATATGACTGCCTTCATGATTATTTCTCGTTTAATTTGGTTTATAATTTACTACTAAATTATTTTAGACTGATTAGGCAAATACATAGATTTTTTCTGAATTAGAGTCCAGGCATCTCAACTATCTTTTCAGCAGTTTCTATCATGTAAAATTCAAGATAACCTCCGGCTAAAAGAAGACCAACGGCAATTCCAATCTCAATTATAGTTGGTTTGATGAATTGAACAAGATTGATTTTTTTGGTAATTGCATGAATCAAAATGAAACTTCTAGATAGACCTAAAGAATATGCAACTAACTCCATCATACCAAATGGTGATAAGAAGAGAATTGTGAGTGGTGGAACTTTTTCTAATTCAGGTGTAATAGATGTGATTGCTGCAAATGCAAAGCCAGTTGACCATGCAGAAAACAGTCCCCATACTGCACCAAATCCTGGAATAAACATGGGTAATGAAATTGTAGTATTATGAACAAAAATTCCAAATGCATCAATATCTAAAACAACCTCTTGGAATGCTTCCATGAACATATCTGCTTCTTCTTCACCGACAATAGACATTGAACCAATTTGGTATGCTAAAGCAAATAATCCTAGAAAAATGAAAAATAATAATATTCTAATTTTATTCATACTAGTTTTCTATTACATTATTATTTGAGGGTTAGTAGTTAGGCGCAGATTTAATTAAACCAGATGATGTTTTTTTATATGAAAAAAGAGGTGACTTTTGCCTTAAACTATGCATTAAACAAAGGATTTCAAATTCATCCAGATGCATTTAAAATCTTAGAAAATGTAGATGTTAAAAAATTAGAGAAGATCATAAAAGAAATAGTCAAAGAAAAGACTAAACAAAAATTATTTCAAATTAATCAAGATGACTTGGAAACATATCTTGGAATAAAAAATGATCCTAATTTACAAAGTGAAATTAAAGTTCTTTTTGATCCCACTAGTAAAATAACTACAGGTGAAGGAGTTAAAGGGTATAATGCATTATTTTCTAGTCGCTTTAACAAACTTAAACGAATAATCTCAGATAGGCCAGAATCCAGGACTCTAAAGTCACTAGCATCAATCAAAACTGCAAAAACTGATGATGATTTGCATGTATGTGGATTGGTGACTGCAAAAAATTCAGAGAGAAGTATCACAAAATTGATTCTAGAGGATCCTTCAGGCTCATTTGAGGGAATTATTTTTGATGATGAACTGCAAAAAACTGCCGATACACTCCTGATTGATCAGTTTGTAATGGCAAGAATTAGTCCAGGTAAAAATTCAGGATACATCATTAAAGATTTGATTTTTCCAGATATTCCAGAACAGGCAACTAACAAGTCAGAGACTGAAGCTTATGCCGTATTTCTCTCAGATTTACATATTGGAAGTAAATACTTCATGGAAGAAGAATTTACAGAATTTGTTTCATGGTTATCTAGTCCGGATCCAACTGCAAAAAAAATTAGGTTTGTGCTAATTGGTGGTGATATAGTAGACGGGGTTGGAATTTACAAAGATCAAAACAAAGAATTGACTTGTCAGACAATTGAGGAGCAATTAGATAAGGCCGAGAGTCTTTTAGATAAAATTCCTAAAAATATCCAAATTATTATAATGCCTGGAAACCATGATCCTGGGAGAAGAGCCTTGCCTCAACCTGCAATACCAAAAAAATACAATGCAGGATTGTGGGATAGGGAAAATGTCATTATGGTTGGAAATCCAGCCTTGGTCTCATTAAATGGTGTTAAGATTTTGATGTTTCATGGACAAAGTATTGATGATATTGTAAAGACTACGCCTGGTCTAAGTTATGACAAGCCAACAAATGTAATGAAGCATCTTCTCAAGGCTAGACATTTGAGTCCAATTTACGGTAGTCAAACACCAATTGCGCCTGAAATGGAGGATCTTTTGGTAATTGATGATATTCCAGATATTTTTCATGTTGGACATGTTCACAAGGCTCAATTAGATATGTACAAAGGAGTTCTTTTGGTTAATTCTGGTTCATGGCAAAAACAAACTCCTTTTCAAGCTAGTGTTGGAATGACACCAAATCCAGGAATTGCTTTGATGGTTAACTTGAAAACATTCCAAGTATTCCACGAAAATTATAATTCAGATTCAAATAATATCTTGCAAACTTAGATCATTTTTGAATGACTTTTTTATCATTTCAGATGATATTGTAAGTTTGTATTTTTTTGTCCTGCCATGAATACCCTGATGAATTAGTCTTCCAGAAACAATTCCAGATAATTCAATTTCACTAAGCATTTGTGTTATTCTTCTTTGGGTAAGTTCATCTTTTCCTAATGCCTTACAGAGATTTTTGTAAGAAGAGTAAATCTCACCAGTAGAGGAACCATTAGCCTTCATTATGGCTATAATCACTAATTTTTCATGAAGTGGATATGATTTGAGAGAAGCTTCTTCTTTATTTTCTTCAATTTTTAGAGAGGCTTCTCTGACATGCTCAATTGTAACTTTATCAGACTGTTGTCTTTCAGCCAATTCACCAGATACACGAAGTAGGTCAATAGCTCTTCTGGCATCACCATGTTCTCCTCCTGCAAGAGCAGCACAGAGATTTAAGGCTGGTTCTTCTACGGAATTTTCAATAAAAGATTCATTAATTCTCTCTTCAAGAATTTTCTTAATTTGTTCAACATCGTAATTTGTAAAGACAATCTCTTCTTCTCCCAAACTACTGATAACTCTAGGATCTAATTTTTCTTTAAATGTTAGATCATTTGAAATTCCTACCATAGTTAGAGAGCCTTGTTTTAATTGCTCGTTTGCCCTTGTTAGTTGATATAAAATATCCTTGCCTGTTTTTGCTACTAGTTGGGCAAGATAATCAATCTCATCAATTACAAAAATTGCGTTAAGCTTTCCCTCCTCAATTTTGTTGAGTAGTCTTTTGAAGACTTCACTAATAGCAAGCCCGTTTGAGGGTAATTCATCTTGTTTTAGGTCTAATTGCCTGCCTAAACTGACCAATAATCCGTATAATGTAGTCTCGTTTTTTGAATTAGAATATACGAGTTTAATTGGAAAATTTGATTTCTCAACTCTTTCTTGAATTTTAGATAATACTTTTTTTACAACTAGAGTTTTTCCAGTTCCAGGTTTTCCGTAAACTAAAAGATTCGATGGTCTTGATTGTTTTAAAATTGGTAATAGAGATTGGGTAACTTGTTCTTGTTCATTTTTTCTATGTAAGATAGTATTTGGAATATATGTAAAATGAAGTATATCACGATTTTTAATAATTGATTTTCCAGACTCAGCTGCATCAAGCAAATCATCTATCGGATCAGACATACTCACACACCTTCATTTCTTCCCAATACTAACACAACTACATCTGAATTAAGAGAGTATAGAATAGAATAGTAGTAGTAGTTTAGTTTGTAATTAATTATTTTTAGTTAGTTTTAGATTTTCTAATAAAAAAAATTAAAAAAAAACATAGAGTGGAAATATTGGTGTGTGGGTTTATCCTAAATTAGGAATGAATTAACAAAATTGTTAATTTAATGTTAAGAAATATTTGAAAAAGCCCATTTTGACCCCTATATTTCCATTCCAGGCGTTAAGATGGATGTTAACACTGTGAATATTCCCAATTCAACCCCTTTATTTCCACTCCAGGCATAAAATTATCTTAATTTGGGGGTTTAATTATAGATTAATTGTTAATAACAAAATGTACTCTAGGCGTGGCTTAGGCAGTCAATGTTAACAAACCATTTAGTTAACAAATATTCTGAGATCATTTCAACTGTTAACATCTGATCAATTAGATCTCAAGATGGCTAAAAAACGTATTCGAATTGATATGGAAGATTCTGATGGTGCACGATATGACATTAAATTAGAAGGTAATGTAACCAAAGATAAAATTCTCAAAATTTTTGAGATGATGGACTTGATGAATATTGAAGAAGAACAAGAACCAACAAATATGGATTCAGTAGGTTCTAAAATTTCAAATATTGTTGACAAGTTTTTCCCCATGGGCAAATTCACTTCAACTAACATTCTTGAGAAATATGAGGATGAATATAATGAACCTGTAAAACTTAGTATTATTTCCACATACTTGTCACGATTCGCTACAAAAGGTAGGGTAAATAGAATCAGAACTGGTAGAGAATGGACATATCAAACCATTAAGATAGCACAAAAACAACAATAATTAATCAAGAAATAATGATTTTTCTAACAATTAATCTATCTTTTCCAAGAATCAATTTAACATATTCTCCTTTTTGAACGTCCATAAATTTTCTAAATTGTTTTGGAATAGAAATTGTGCCTGCAGAAGTTATTTTTACTAAAACTTCATTATCTTGAACTGACATATAATGATTATAATTTAATAATATTTATAATTTATTAAATTACTTAATTTATAATTAATAATAAAAAATAGGTATTTTTGGGATAATTTATCTAAAAAAACAACAATTACACTTTAAAAAATTTAAACTGCTACTGGATTAGTTTGAACATCTTCAACCTTTGAAATACCTTTTTCAGTAATTGAATAAGTATATGGTTTAGTTTCTGTATTTCTCTGCACCAAACCATCCTCAAATAATTTTTTCATTAACCTTGAAGTGTGCTCTCTACTCTTCTTTAATGTGATTTGTATGTCACGTGATGTCATAGATTTGTTTGTGATTAGATGCAACACGTGATTTGTTGGATTAGAATAGCCAATTTTAACAACTTCAGGCGTAGAAGATGCCTTTTCTACAACAACTTCAGGCTCAATAATCTCTTGAGTAGTCAATTTTTCTTGAATCTCATTCTTTGCTAATTTCTCTAAAAATAATTTTAATTCTACGTTTGGATCCTCAACATTTTGATCAATTCCTTGTATTTCTAAAGCATCTAGGCGTATTTTCATATCAATTAACTGTCTTTCATAGTACTCTAAACGCTCAGATTGTGATACATCACCCATTTCATTCCTTGATTTGATGAACGGCCTCACTTTGTAGTAGCCATATAATCCAACCAAGCCTATCAAAAATGCAATAATCACACCTAAAATCACTTCAGGATCAGGAATTTCTACTAACATCACAAACTTTACGCTTGAATTGTGATTTATTGTGATTGAGCAATATTAATTCACACTTTAGATTAACAAACTCACACACTAATCACAATCATTCTAACTTAAGTTAGTTTGAGAGAATCACAATCATCACATATTACATGCCTGACGGACGAGGCTATCTATCACATTAATCACTTCATCTTCTCTTTCTGGAAAAATATCACTCTCATTTATCACACTAACCTGCTCTGATAATTTAGATATCACATCAATATCATCAGGCAAAAGTATGCCTAAACCACGAAAAAGTATGATTGAGTAGAACAATCCAATTAATTTCTCTCTAGATTGCCCAACTTGCCTATAATACGCACCTTTGGTTATAGAAAACTTTGATTCTTGAAGATCCTTCTGATTTAAAATAATTTCAATTTGTCGCTCTGTAAACAGAGATTTTTTGATGATTTTACGTATAATATTGTTAAAATTTGATTCTTCAGATTCCACCATAGCTATACAGATCTGTATACAGCTATTCCAATTAAACTTTAAAGAGACACATACAGAGGTTTCTTATGACTGAAAACAAAGTTGAAACATTCCTAAAGTCAGAATTAAAAAAGAAAAATGCATTACTCTTCGTATTAATCGACTCAGAAGTATCAAATCTAGAGGCATCAAGCAAGCTTGCTAAAGATGTTGAAGAGATTGGCGCCTCTGCAATACTAGTTGGTGGCTCTACATCTACTGATCAAATTGAAATGGCTCAAGTCGTCAAAGGCATCAAAAAAGGCATCAAAATTCCAATTATCTTATTTCCAGGCAATGTAACAGGAGTTGTACCTGATGCAGACGCAATCTTGTTTAGTTCTCTAATGAACTCTGAGAATCCATACTTTATCACACAAGCACAAGCATTAGGAGCTCCAAGTGTGCTTAAATTTGGACTAGAACCGCTTCCAACTGCATATTTAGTAATTGGTGAGGGGACTTCTGCATGGTTTGTAGGCGCTGCACGAGGAATTCCATTTGAGAAACCAAAAATTGCTGCAGCATATGCACTGGCAGCACAATTTCTTGGAATGAGATTTGTATATCTTGAAGCGGGGTCTGGAGCAAAATCAAGTGTAACTCCTGAGATGGTAAAGACTGTTAGACGTGCATTTAATGGATTTTTGATTGTAGGGGGAGGCATAAAAGATGTTAAAACTGCTGAGAACTTAGTTAAAGCAGGAGCAGATGCACTAGTAATTGGAACATTTCTTGAAAAAGGAGGAAGTATCAAAAAATTACAAGAAATAGCAAAAGCAATTCAAAGAAGCAAATAGTTTATTGTATCATGTCTGAAAACGACGCAATTTCTAGAATCAAGGACATTCCGATGCCTGATTATTATTTTAATTATTATTCTCATTTATCCTCAGAGGCAACTAGAATTTTTGAGAATGCAGCTGCTGCAAAAGCAACTTTGTTTGATTCTTCAGCCATTATTGAGCCTAAAATCGCATTTGATTTAGCAGACAGGGTTGCTAAAATGCATGATATTGACATTGCAGATCCACTTAGAGAATTATTAAAAATTCATGGAAAAGAACTTTCTGCATTAATTCTCTCAAAAGAACTTGCTTTGGGAAAATATGCTGTTCCTGATGCTTCCTTAGAAGACAAACTAGATCTTGCTGTTCGTGTTGGTTTAGCAATTGTAACTGAAGGAGTAACAATTGCACCATTACAAGGAATTAGTGAAGTAAAAATTAAGAAAAATAAAGATGGAACTGAATATCTTTCAATTTCTATTGCAGGACCAATGCGTTCAGCAG
>Ga0233434_1003006_pt1 | contig 14157 bp, 15 predicted proteins | sample SI_122_August201_4_FD_182738 | JGI IMG/M metagenome (GOLD analysis project Ga0233434, IMG submission 182738) | Seawater microbial communities from Saanich Inlet, British Columbia, Canada - SI_122_August2016_120_MG | ecosystem: Environmental > Aquatic > Marine > Inlet | place: Canada: British... | reverse complement strand
ATCAATCTCTTTACGAGATAGCTTGCTACCCTGAGGTATACATAATGCTGCTATACGCCCACCTGGGTTCTGAGCAGCTTCGCGGAATACCTTGAATTCTACTTCCTTCATAGCATCGGTAAGTTCGGTGAGCATTAACGGTATTCGCAAATCAGGCTTATCAGATCCATATTTCAGCATGGCCTCAGAAAAAGTCATGCGTGGAAAAGGGGACTCCAGCTTAATTTGTAGTACATTGCTGAATAAATTACAGATCATTTCTTCCATTAGCACCATAATCTCAGGCTCTTTGAGGAAAGACGTCTCGATATCAATCTGTGTAAATTCTGGTTGACGGTCGGCGCGAAGGTCTTCATCACGGAAGCACTTTGTGATCTGGTAGTACCGATCAAACCCTGAAACCATGAGTAACTGTTTAAATAATTGCGGTGATTGTGGAAGCGCAAAAAAATGTCCGGAATTTGTGCGTGACGCTACTAGATAATCACGCGCTCCTTCCGGCGTTGATTTGGTTAGTATTGGTGTTTCTACATCAATAAAATCCTTTTGGTCCAGAAATTTACGTATTTCCATTGTAACTTTGTGGCGTAATCGTAAATTTTTCTGCATCTGTGGCCGTCTAAGGTCAAGATAACGATGTTCGAGGCGAACAGTCTCACTAAGATTCTCATCGTCCATCATGAAAGGTGGCGTCAGAGAGGTGTTAAGAATTTCGATTGATTGTGTTAGTACTTCAATCTCTCCACTTATAAGGTTTGTATTGATAGTTCCTTCCGGGCGGGGACGAACTAATCCAGTAATTTTAAGCACAAACTCGTTCCGAATTTTTTCCGCACGTTGGAATGCCAATACGTTGTCTGGATCACATACAATTTGAACTAGACCTTCACGATCGCGCATATCAATAAAGATTACACCTCCGTGATCACGGCGGCGATGTACCCAGCCAAATAGTGTTACGGTTTGATTAAGGTATTGGGTGCCAATTAGGCCGCAGTAGTTGGTGCGCATATTATTTCTTGTCACTATCTATTTCGTTGGTCAAAGTTTTATTGTTTCCATTAGGTGAGACAACACCCATAGAAATAATATATTTCAGTGCTTCATCTACGCTCATATCAAGTTCAATTACATCATCTTTTGGCATCATTAGGAAGAATCCTGATGTGGGGTTAGGTGTAGTAGGAACATAGACGCTTATGTAATTCCCCTTCAGGTGATTAGCAACACCCCCACCGGGTTGCCCTGTCATAAATGCAATTGTCCACGCGCCTTCCCGTGGGTACTGAACCAGTAGCGCTTTTCGGAAGGCTTCTCCTTTATCTGAGAATATGGTGTCACTTACTTGCTTAATGCTCCAGTAAATTGATTTAACTACCGGTATACGCCATAGCACTCCTTCCCAGAACACGAGTAGCTTTTGGCCAATAATGTTTGCAGTCATTATGCCGGTTATGAATACAACGAGCAGTGTAAGAATTGTGCCAACTCCATAGACCTTCATGCCTAGTAACACTTCGGGCTGAAATTTGTCAGGTAGCAGGAGCAGAGATTGATCCATAGTGCTAATCAAGAATTTAAGAACCCAGGCGGTCAGACCTATAGGTACCCAGATAAGAAGTCCGGTAATAAAATAACGTTTCATATTGAATGATTATCCGTGCAAGATATTTATTTTGTAGTAGAAGGTGTGCTGGCTTTTGGCGCAGGACTAGGTGTGGTTTTAGACATAGAGTTATTTTTCACTTCTGTTTTTGGCTTTGATTGAGGGCCATTCTTGAAATCAGTGGCGTACCAGCCACTACCTTTTAACTGAAAGCCTGCAGCAGAAATAAGCTTAGTATAAGTGTTGCTGCCACATGCAGGGCAAACTGGAATTGGTTCATCACTTAGTTTCTGCAAGTGCTCCTTTTTAGTGCCACAAGATGCACACTGGTATTCGTAAATAGGCATGTAATTCCCGACAACACATAATTTAGAATAGTAAGATTATACCCTAACCACTTAGTTTAATTGTGGGGACATGAAGAGCCTGATATTAGTTAAAGAAGTATAAATAGTTAGAATAATGAGAGGAATTACGGCTAAGGTTAAATTTTCTTAATTATATGGTCGGCACGGGTTGTCTATTGCATGAAAGTCTAATCTGAAATTTTTTGTCTCATGGCTTTAATCTGCCCATGACGTGCCTTACTATCTAGGCGTTTTCTATTAGAATTGATAGTTGGTCTAGTTGCTCTACGTTTTTTGGGTACGCTCGACACGCTTTCAATTAATTTAAATAATCTTTTTAAAGCTTCTTCTCGGTTTTTTTCCTTACTACGGTATCGTTGTGCCTTAATTATAATGATGCCCTCAGAATTAATACGCTGATCATTTAATTTCAATAGACGTTCTTTGAGGAGGTCTGGTAAGGATGAAGACTTAATAGAAAAGCGCAAATGAATTGCATTAGAAACTTTATTTACATTCTGCCCGCCAGCTCCTTGTGCCCGGATTGCGTTTATTTTTATCTCATTACCCGCAATCGTAACCTTGCTAGTTATATGGTGGAGGGTACATTTATGCATTCTAAATATATGGTTATTACTATTTTAAATAGAGGAATATAGATAATAGAAATAAATTGTTTATTGTGATAAGTATATAACATATTGATATATAAATACTTCATTGTATCTCTTCGTTTGAAGGATTCTATGGGTTTGTATTAATCAGTAAATAGTGTTTATAATGCGAATAGTTATCATTATTAATAAATAATCATTAAATTATCGGTTAAACAAGCCAGCCAAGTCTGTCCATTAGATGGAACATAGCAAGCTAGTAAATATGTGACATGACTAAGCAATATTTTGAACAGGAAATTAGAAATAAATTAGCAAAAAAACCTAAGTCTAAACTGACACAAGGGCCTAGCGTGCAAGATAAAAAGAATTATCTGGATTTAAAAAATCAATCTAGGACTATTCATAGTCATGAGTTGTTACATCAAGGGAAAGAGATTTTTATCCTACATAATGGCGATCAATACCTATTACGTTGCACGCGTAATGGCAAATTGATACTAACTAAATAGTGAAATTACTACGTTTATCATGTATATTTGTATCTGCAAAGGTGTAACTGATACCGCAATTCGTGAGGCCGTTTGTCAGGGGGCTTATCGGATGAGAGATTTGAAATCTTGTCTTGGTGTGAGCGAACAATGTGGTTTATGTGCTGCCCACGCACAAGAGGTATTGGAGCAGGCATTGGAACAAAAATCATACAAATCAGTGCTTGCCTAGACCTCCTGCATATTAGTCACGCGCCTGAGGAGGCAGATATGAAAGGCAATGAAGAGATTATCCAGTTATTAAATCGTCAACTACAACATGAACTAACCGCTGTAAACCAATATTTTCTTCATGCACGCATGTATAAGAATTGGGGATTTGTCAGTCTTGGTAAGCACGAATATGATGAATCTATAGAAGAAATGAAACATGCTGATCTACTGATTGAGCGAATTTTATTTCTGGAAGGACTCCCTAACCTGCAGGAGTTAGGAAAGATTATGATTGGTGAGAAAACAGAGGAATGTGTAGCATGTGATCTCAAATTAGAATTAGCCTCACGTAGTAATCTAGCGAGTTCCGTTACGGCATGTGAAATTGCTAAAGATTATGTTTCAAGAGAATTGTTTGAGAAAATCTTAGAAGATACAGAAGAACATATCGACTGGTTGGAGACACAATTGGATGTAATTAGTAAGGTCGGTAGTCAGAACTGGCTTCAAAGTCAAATGTAACTTTTTTCTGGCTCGTCAGTGCCGACTGAACTTGTAACAAAAATTGTCTTGTTATTTATGTGGGAATGCTGGCCAGTATTTCTACTCCCTTGCCAAAGGTAGTTAGGTCGCAACGATCTAGCAGCGCGCATGGTTTGCCAGATTTTCTACAAAAATGTTTTACAGCAAAATAAGTTTCATGGTTTACACAATCAACTGGGCAAATTACCATATCTGCACAAGTTAAAAGATCAGGTAAGCGGTCCGTATCACCCTTCTGATTACCACGATAAATCAGGAAATTCCCTCCTAGTGACTTGATTAGGCGACGATATTCTGGGTATAGCTTGCCACGCCCACCAACACACAAAACATATTTATTTGAGATATTAGGACAATTAATTCGAATTTTATTATAGGTACAACCACTAAATGTAGCTGCTTCAGGGGTGCGCACAGAAGTATTCTTAATGAGGGGCGCCCAACCCGCTTTAGGTAATCTGGTTATTTTGCTGCGATTAAATTTATATCTAAGTGAGTTACAAATGCCTTTGAGATATAAAGTATTGCCAACAATATCTCTTAATAAATATTTAAGTTTCATATCTGCTCTATGACGAAAGCTTGAGAATTTAAATTCCTTAGTTTGGTCCAGAACCTGATTCACGATAGAAATAGTAGAGTTTAAGAGATATTTTTGGATTTGACTCACAGTTCTAACTCCTTATAAGTAGCTGGAAGAGGTCGGCTGGTCTCGAAATTAAGATGGGCTTGCCAAATTATGCTTGGCTTAGAGTAGCTACTTGGTAGCAACAATAAATTCATCAAATATTTTCATTAAATTAACCAAAACCTAATTATTACCTGCTAAGTTATTGCGAATGATAATCATTATCAATGATAAACTAATATTCTAGAATTGCAAGTAAATTATATAAAATATTTATTATCAATTACTTAATTAATATCGTTGCCAAATTGAGACGAATAAAAAAATAAGCTTGCAAATATGTTAATAGTAACTATAATAGAAATCATTCTCATTTACAGTTAGATTTGAATTGTAAGTTCTATTTGAGATAATTTTTTCGTAGCCACCGGATTTCCTAGTCTGGTGGAACTCGGCAAGCCAGCTTAACTCCCTTAAGCAAGCCAGCCTTTTTTATTATAGAAATCTTGTTTGTGAGGTATTTGTAAACAAGATAGAGATAGTTTTTCGTAGCGGCCGGATTTCCTAGTCTGGTGGAACTTAGCAAGCAAGCTTAACTCCCTTAAGCCAGCTAGTTCTTAGTTGTGTATTTTTTGAAAAATAGGGCAAGCAAGCTTAACTCCCTTAAGCCAGCCAGTCTTTATAAGGTGAAACGGGGCAAGCCAGCTTAACTCTCTTAAGCAAGCCATCCATTTTTTGTTGTTTTTTTTATGAGAGTGCTACTATGAATTACTCAAAGAATAGTCTTACAAGAAACTTATTTTTTTCATCCGTATTATTCGGATTAGTTGTAATAGCTCTATCTGGCAAGTCCTTTGCTGCCTCATTAGATGAGGTGGTTAAAGCAGAAACCTTCGAAAAAGTTGTAGGCCGTTCTTCCGGTATCGAGGAAACTGTTGATCGAGTATCAAAGACTATCTCAAAAATTAAGAATAGAACATACGATATCCCTGGTGGCTCAATGAGTGCTGCACTAGAACAGTATGCGAAGCAGTCTGGAATAGATATTGGTTTTGATGCTACAGAATTAGATAGTATTACGACAGCTGGAGTGAAGGGCATATATTCTGCCAGGGAAGGGCTGGCTGTTCTCTTGAGGGGGAGTGGATTGCAGGCCGTAATGCAGGCTTCCCTAAACCCAATCGCTAGTAGTTACATCATACAGAAAGCTGTAGTAGCAGAAGCATCTGGCTCTATAGAGGGCGCGACGTTGCTTCCTGGAGTAACTATAGCTGGAGACATTGATTATGGATATCATGAGCCAAACTTGAAGAGTGAGCATTTAAATAAAGGCCAAAATATTTTAGTACGTGATACGCCGATGTCCATATCAACTATATCAGCGAAACAAATTGCAGATCGGATGCCACTTAGCGTAATGGATGCTGTTGCCTATGTACCTGGTATCGGCCTTTCATCTGGTGAAGGAAATCGTGATGCATTGGTTTTTCGTGGTCAGAGGAATACCGGAGATTTCTACATTGATGGGGTACGTGACGATGTTCAACATTATCGTGACTTTTACAATGTTGAAAAAATTGATGTCATAAAAGGGCCAAATGCATTGATTTTTGGTCGTGCTGGTTCGGGCGGTATATTTAACCGGGTCCGAAAAGAAGCAAACTGGAATCCAAAACATGAGCTTAAGTTCTCGGGTGGCTCCTATGATCATAAGAGAATGAGCCTAGATACAGGTTATGTTCTAAATGATAAGGTGGCGTTTCGACTGAATGGTTTATATGAGCATTCAAGAAGTCATCGTAAAGGTCAAGAGCTTCAGCGTTATGGCATAGCTCCAACGGTTACTATTAAGCCTACTAACAAGACCAAGATCGTTATTCAGGCAGAGTTGTTTAAAGATGATCGGACTGCTGACCGGGGAATCCCATCAAAAAATGGCAGGCCGTGGAAAGGAGGTAATAAGAAAAGCCGAGATACATTCTTTGGCAGTGCGGCACTGAGCCCGACAGATACTAATAAGAAAGCAATTAGTATGCATGTCGACCATAGATTTAATGAGAATTTTAAATTCCGTAACCGAGTTCATTACGCTAAGTTTGATAAATTTTATCAGAATGTCTATGCAAATGGTTCAGTATCCGATGCTAATACAGTAGCACTTGGTGCTTATAATGATCAAACCGATCGGGAGAATTTCTTTAATCAAACAGATCTGTTATTTAATCTAAATACAGGTCCGATCAAACATAATATTATTACCGGTGTAGAATTTTTTAGGCAGGTCACGAAGCAATTAAGAAATAAAGGTACTTTTGCTAGTTCAAGTACTGTGAATGCATTTGACCCAACATATAGAGGTGCAATTAGTTGGGCGCCATATGGGGCTGGATCTGGAAAGAGCAACCACTCTATTTCAACCAGTGGGATTGGGGTCTATATACAAGATCATGTGGAACTTCATCCAATGGTGCATGCAACAGCTGGGGTTCGTTACGATAGATTTGAGCAAGATGCTCGTAATAGATATACCGATTCAACGCTTAGATCTAGAGACGATCATATATCGCCACGTTTTGGGTTGATACTTAAACCGCTAAAAAAATTGTCTATTTATGGTAGCTGGAGCATGACGCACCAACCGCGGGGAGGGGATCAACTTAAAAGCTTGACAGTAAGTAATGCTGCGCTGGCTCCGGAAAGGTTTATTAATATTGAGGGCGGAATTAAATATGATGTTCTTAATAATTTATCTTTTACTACAGCTTTCTTTCAGTTAGATCGTACTAATGTGATTCTTCAAGGTGCAGAAGCAGGTACTACAAGACTGGGTAAAGGCACGAGGACCAGGGGTGTAGAAGTTGGATTACAGGGTCAGATTACAGATAAATGGAACGTTCTTGCATCGTACACATATATGGAAGGAACACTTAGGGCGGGTCAATCAAATGCAGGTAATACTTTAAAAGAAACACCTAAGAATATGTATGCCGTATGGAACCGGTATGATGTTACCCCATGGTTTGGTGCTGCATTTGGAGTTGTAGGACGTAGCGCATCGTTTACTAAGGAAGATAATACAGTAACATTGCCTTCATACGCACGGGTTGATGCAGCGCTGTATGGAAAAATCAACAAACATTTACGTGCTCAGGTAAATATCCAGAACTTATTTGATACAAATTATTATGTTTCTTCTCATAATAATAATAATATTATGCCAGGCGCTCCTATCACGGCACGTGTAACGCTTATAGCAACTTTTGACTAGCCATAAATTGCTCTTAAGAGAGCCGGCCCTTATTTCAAATTTCATAAATCAAATGGAATTTAAAGTAAGGGCCGGCTCATTTAGTCTTCCTCATCCCCATCATCATTATCAATGTCTGGGGTTACTATATCTACAGTGTTAACAAACGGTCTTGCCAGCATAAACTACTCTGTTGTCCCTGCTGCATCTAAGATTGCAGCAGCAGTAGTAGTAGAACAAGAATTTAGTAACAGTATCAATACTGCTACAAGTAATGTTTTCATTATTTGAGGCTAGTTATAAAGAAAGTATTAATGAAGCATGGTTTCTGGCACGTACCCAAAAACGGTTGGATCAAGCATTCCAAAAATCATAGCTATGTGCCCAAATACCAAAAATAGAGCAACGCAAATGACATGAATTTTTAATCTTTTTTTATGCTCTAATTTCTTGTTAATTAATCCTAAATCTTGGAATGCGATGAAAATTAGCGGTAGTCCAGCAATAACATAACTTCCAACTGCGATGACATCAATAAATGTTCTCCAGTCACCCGTTTTCGTAATTGGAACTACAGCATTTGTCATTATATAAAAGATGATTCCTATGAAATAAATTCCGACGACAACACCCGAAAACCTGTTTAGTTTATGTGCAAAACCAGTGAATTTTCGAGTAAAAAGAAGATAAAGTTCTGTAATTGCTAAAGTCTCAGCTAAAACTATAGGAATGGCCATAAAAATCAACAAATTCCATGGCTGATTAGCAGCCAATAACTCCATATAATGTGTCATGCTCATTTCAATTTTTCCATTCAATTCTTAATTCAAGACAATTTGAGATAAATCTACACCATTTGTCGCACCAAATTAGACGAAAAATTACTCCCACTCTATAGTTGCCGGTGGTTTGCCAGAGATATCATAAACTACCCGGTTAATTCCACGTACTTCGTTGATGATGCGATTTGATACCTGGCCTAATAAAGTATAAGGGAGCTCTGCCCATTTCGCGGTCATGAAATCCTCTGTTCTAACTGCTCTTAGAGCTATAACATATTCGTATGTACGGCCATCTCCCATCACCCCGACCGATTTAACAGGTAGAAACACAGCGAAAGCCTGTGATGTTTTTTCATACCACCCTGCAGACCGCAGTTCTTCGATAAAGATTGCATCAGCCTGGCGTAATAGCTCTGTGTATTCAGACTTTACCTCACCAAGGATTCGTACTCCTAAACCGGGCCCTGGGAACGGGTGCCGGAAAATAATATCATGTGCTAATCCCAGTGCTAAGCCAAGTTCACGTACTTCATCTTTAAACAGTTCACGTAAAGGTTCAAGTAATTTCAAATGTAGACTATCGGGTAGACCACCTACATTATGGTGAGATTTGATAGTGTTAGCCGTTTTATTTTTATTGCCTGCAGATTCAATCACATCGGGATAAATTGTTCCCTGCGCTAGCCATTTTGCATTGTTTATTTTTGATGATTCCTGCTGGAATACTTCAACAAATTCACGTCCGATGATACGGCGTTTCTTCTCTGGATCAGTAACGCCACTGAGGTGCTTAAGAAACGTTTTACTCGCGTCTACATGTATAATTTTTATACCAATACTCTTGGAGAAGGTATTCATAACTTGTTCAGCTTCATTCAGCCGCAACAAACCATTGTCTACGAACACACAGGTGAGTTGCTTTCCGATAGCACGATGAATTAGAGCTGCTGCAACGGATGAGTCGACACCGCCTGATAAGCCGAGAATTACTTCTTCTTTTCCTACTTTAGAACGGATTTTATCGATTACCTCCGAAACATAATCAGGCATATTCCAATCATAGCCAAGGTTACAGATGTCATGGACAAAACGCTCAATGATTCTTTTTCCCTGAGGGGTATGTGTAACTTCCGGGTGAAACTGTAAGCCGTAGAATTTTTTTGTCTCATTAGCCATAGCGGCGATTGGAGCAGCATCATTTCTGGCTATAATCTTAAAGCCGACAGGCAGTGTAGTGACTTTGTCACCATGGCTCATCCAAACGTCTAGAAATTCATGGTTGTTGTCATTTATATTATCTTGAGTAAGATTCAGTAGATCTGTTTGCTTCCTTACGTAAATTTTTGCATGGCCGAATTCCCGTATATTTGATGTTTCAACTACCCCGCCAAGCTGTGCTGCCATAGCTTGCATTCCGTAGCAAATGCCTAATATTGGAATGCCTAATTCAAATACTACTTGTGGAGCTCTAGGAGTTTCGCTACTGGTGGTAGAAGCTGGACCACCCGATAGAATAATTCCGTTGGGAGAAAATTCATTAATGAATTGAGTCGTTACATCAAAGGGATGAATCTCACAATAGACGTTAGTCTCTCGCACCCGTCTAGCAATTAACTGGGAGTACTGAGAGCCAAAATCTAGGATCAATATTTTTTCTTTCATGTAGGGGTTAAACCCCTATTCAACATGGTAATTTGGAGCTTCCTTGGTGATCTGCACGTCATGGACGTGAGACTCACGAATACCGGCTGAGGTAATTTCAACGAATTCTGCTTTCTTATGCATCTCATTAATAGTTTCACAGCCCAAATAACCCATTCCTGAACGTAGCCCGCCCATAAGTTGATGAATTACTGCTATGACACTACCTTTGAAAGGAACGCGACCTTCTACACCTTCAGGGACCAGTTTATTAGCATTTTTTTCGTTATCCTGAAAATAGCGATCACTAGAACCCTGTTGCATAGCAGAGAGTGATCCCATTCCACGGTAAGTTTTGTAGGATCGCCCCTGGAATAACTCAATATCGCCTGGAGACTCTTCGGTACCCGCTAATAAACCGCCTAACATCACTGTGTTGGCACCTGCCGCAATCGCCTTGGCAATGTCACCTGAATAGCGAATCCCACCATCTGCAATCGTTGGGATATTGGTCCCATTTAGTGCAGTAGAAACATTTTCTATTGCTGTGATTTGTGGAACACCAACGCCAGCAACAATACGTGTGGTACAAATAGAACCGGGGCCAATTCCAACTTTTACACCATCTGCACCATGATCAGCTAATGCCTTAGCGGCAGCTGCAGTAGCAATATTTCCTCCTATAACCTGAATATGTGGAAATCGTTTCTTAATCCAAAGTATCTGGTTAAGCACCCCTTGAGTGTGGCCATGTGCAGTGTCTACCACAATTACATCCACTCCTGCCCCCGCTAATTTTTCAGCCCTTTTGTCGTCGCCTTCTCCTACGCCAACAGCTGCTCCAACACGTAATCTCCCTTGTTCATCTTTGCATGCATCAGGATGTTCAGATGTTTTGGTAATATCTTTAACAGTAATTAGCCCACGCAACTCAAAAGAATCATTCACTACCAGTACTCTTTCTAATCGATGTTCATGTAATAACGCCATAGCATCTTCTCTGGTGGTGCCTTCATTGACTGTTATCAGACGGCTCTTTGGAACCATGATATTTTTTATGGGCTGGTCTAAATTAGTTTCAAAACGTAAGTCTCGATTTGTGACAATGCCCACTACTGTGGAACCTTCAACTACTGGTAACCCCGATATCTTATGTTTACGAGTAAGACCGAGAACTTCTCGTACGGTCATTTGAGGAGGAATTGTTATAGGATCTTTAACTATTCCGCTTTCAAATCGTTTAACTTTAGCTACATGGGATGCTTGCAATTCAGCAGACATATTTTTATGGATAATGCCAATGCCGCCCTCTTGAGCAAGGGTAATAGCAAGCTTTGCTTCCGTTACTGTATCCATCGCAGCAGAAACCAAAGGTATATTAAGAGTGATGGTACGGGTGAGTTGAGTTGAGAGGTTTACGTTACGTGGCAACACTACAGAATGAGCAGGTAGCAGTAAAACATCATCAAATGTTAATGCTTTCTGAGCCAGTCGCATGATAATGATCCTTTGCAAAGAACCATTATAGCTAATCCTTGTGGCTGAGGGCAAATTTGCCTGATGAATATAGTGAGAATTGCTGTTTTATTGTTTGTTAATGTTTTTGTTGCTTGCGGTAGCTTTTTTCACACGTTTTCTACGCTTTTCTTTTGGGTCAACAGTGAGGGGTCTGTATATTTCAATACGATCATAGTTACGTAAAATTTTTTCAGACTTAACTAATTTACCAAAAATCCCTAAGTTTTTATCGTTTAGTTGTATTTCTGAAAATTTAGTACAGATTCCGGAGAGCCGTATAGCCTGTGCAACCGAAGTTCCATTAGGCACTTTTAAACATTCTAAAATTTGTTTATCAGGAAGAGCATAGGCCACTTCAATTTCTATCAACTCGCTCACTTTCCGTAAATATCTTCTGCGCGTTTAATGAATGCTTCTACAAAGTTATTAGCGATCATATAAAAAACTGGTCCTACCAAATGCTCTAGCAGTTTATTTGAGAATATATAATTCAATTGAAACTCTATCTTACAAGAGTCTTCTTCCAGAGGAATGAACCTCCAGTGCCCATCTAAGGTCTTAAATGGACCATCAAGCAATGTCATTTCAATTAGTTCAGGGGCTTGACAGGTATTCTTGGTAGTAAAGCTATGTTTAACATGTAGATAATCAATCTTAACAGTTGCATGTGTGACATTATCATCTTGTATGAAAACGGAAGATCCACCGCACCATGGAAGAAACTTTGGATAGTCCTCAACTGTATCTACCAATGCAAACATTTGGCTTGCAGAGTGATTTACTAGAACTAATTTTTCTATTTTAGCCATAGATGAAGCTATTATTTCAATAAGAGATAGAAACGAAATGCTGTTAAAATACACTAAACCCACGCGAAATTCACTCGTTTTGTTCTTCACATGAGTATTATTCAGAATAAAAAAGCTTTTCACGATTATTTTATCGAGGAAACATATGAATCTGGCGTAGTCTTTGAGGGCTGGGAGGTTAAATCGATTCGGGCTGGACGAGTTCAGCTAAAAGAAGCCTATGTAATTGTTCGTAAAAGTGAATTATACCTTATAGGCTGTAATATCAGCCCCCTGACGACTGCATCTACTCATATAAATCCTGACCCAATACGTACACGCAAACTCTTATTACATGCTCAAGAGATTGTACGACTTATCGGAAAGGTAGATCGATCTGGATATACCTTGGTTCCATTAAACATGCATTATAAATCTGGTAAAATCAAACTTGAAATTGGTCTGGCCAAAGGGAAGAAACAGCACGATAAACGCGAATCAGAAAAGCAGAAGGAATGGGTGCGTGATCGGCAACGTCTGCTTCGGATGAAATAATCTCTAAAATATAAATGCAAAAACCTGTTGCTATTTGGTTATTAATTTGCTGTGGTTTCGTATTCGCCATGGTTGTTGTTGGTGGCGTTACACGGCTTACTGACTCCGGTCTTTCTATGGTTGAGTGGAAGCCCATTGTTGGAACTATTCCTCCCATTACTGAGAGTGACTGGGATGAGGTTTTTAAGAAATATCATGAAACGCCTCAGTATAAACAAGTTAACCAAGGAATGAGTGCAGATGAATTTAAAGGTATTTTTTGGTGGGAATATGCTCACCGGATATTAGGGCGGGTTATTGGATTGGTATTCTTTATCCCATTTCTATTTTTTCTTGTGCAAAAGAGAATTGATCGGCCATTAGGCTTAAAATTAGCAGGGATCTTTGTATTGGGCGGATTACAAGGTTTAATGGGCTGGTATATGGTGAAAAGTGGGTTAGTAGATAATCCCCATGTTAGTCAATATCGTTTGACGGCTCATTTGAGTTTGGCATTTATTATTTATGCGGCTATGCTTCATGTCGCCTTGGGTCTTTTTGCTTCAGATTATCGGTTAGATAGAAGTAAACGACTTCAAAATTTGCAACGCTTCATTCGGGCTCTTATTGGTATAATTTTTCTTATGATTTTATCTGGAGGTTTTGTTGCTGGCATCCGTGCTGGCCTTGCCTACAATACTTTCCCCTTAATGGACGGGAATTTTATACCACCGGAAATATTCATGCTGGAACCTTGGTATCTTAATTTTTTTGAAAACATGGCAACGGTGCAATTTGATCATCGTATGATTGCTTGGATATTGGCGATACTCGTTCCAGTATTTTGGTATAAATCTAGACAGCTTACGCTTCCGAGCTCAGCGCGTTTAGCTTGTAATTTATTTTTAATAATGTTGATAACACAGATATGCTTGGGAATAGCCACTCTATTAATGGTCGTACCTTTACCATTAGCCGCATCTCATCAGGCTGGGGCGATGTTGTTATTTACAGCTGCTATTTGGGTTAATTACAAGTTGCGTTAAATACATAATCTGTCATAAATAAAATTCATGTCGGTATAACATAGAAGTCATGCCTAATTTAGTAGAACAAGTAATTCGTCCAGAAATACTCAGGCTTTCTCCTTATCATGTGCCATCATCATCCGGCATGATAAAACTAGATGCTATGGAGAATCCTTA
>Ga0233434_1003003_pt1 | contig 14171 bp, 11 predicted proteins | sample SI_122_August201_4_FD_182738 | JGI IMG/M metagenome (GOLD analysis project Ga0233434, IMG submission 182738) | Seawater microbial communities from Saanich Inlet, British Columbia, Canada - SI_122_August2016_120_MG | ecosystem: Environmental > Aquatic > Marine > Inlet | place: Canada: British... | reverse complement strand
TAACGCCCACATGGAACAGACCGACGGTGCCTTCGGGGACGCCATTGGTCGGTGTGTAGTAACCATCGAGATGGCCACCGGACGCCGGCATCCAATCGTCATCGCCAGTGGGAAAGACAAGGTGAGGTCCAGGGCCACCCGGGTTGAGCTGATCTTTGCCGACGAGTTCTTCGGCGACACTGAAGACGCGGGAATCCATGACGGTACCGCGAATGGCGGGATGGCTGCCGGGGACTGGTACACGTGGACCGGCGCCGATCCAGGTGGCGGGATCAGTGCGATCTGCATCAAGACCTTCCCAGATGGCATCGCGCGCTGCCTGGATATGTTCGTCGTCGAGCAGGTCATTGCGGATCAGATAGCCATTCTCTTTGAAAGACTGCTTGTCCTCTACGCTCAGATAGGGCACTTGCTTGCCTCGTGGGCTTTATCGTTAGTGCCGGTGGTGCGCCGGCTTGTGTTGGGACGTGGTTGCCAATATAGCTTACTGGGTCGCGCCTATCACGCCGGAGGCCTGAACCGCGATGGCCTGTGGATCCTGGGAGCCGCAACCCTTGGAGATATGATGGATTCTACGTATTTGCAGCTTCTCGGAACGGGGGCAGGGGATGCGAATTTCGATTCTGCCGCTCCGAATACTGTCGCGCCGAAGGACAGACGCCGATACACCTGCAACTTCCTTGCCCCCAACATGTTGATCGACTTTAACAACCATACAGCGGCTGCTCTCGTCGACTATGGCATCGCTACAGAGGAGATCGACACGCTCCTCATCAGCCATGGCCACTTCGATCACTTTCAGCCACTTGAAATCATCCGTTTCGCCGCCAGCTTGCCACAGCCTCTCAATATCTATGGCAACAGCATGGTCATCGATGCATTGGAGTTGTGTCGTGATCATGTCTTCGACGAGGTATCGGGGCGATTCGTGACCCGTCATGATTCCTACAATATCGAAACGACGAAACTCGAGTTGAATACTCGACAGGCCGTGGGCGGACCTCACGTGACACCGATGCTCGGCAATCACTTCATGAACAAGCCCTACTGTATCATGGAGCAACAGGTTTTCAACTATCTCATTGAAACAGAGCGCAAATCCATTTTCTATGGCCTGGATTCCTCGTATCTGATGCCGCAGACCCTCGCCGCACTGGCGGGTACACATCTGAACCTGGCGATCCTAGACGCCACCTTCGGCCCCCGGGAGATCGACCCGGCCTTATCAGGCCATCTGAACTGGGCCATGCTGGACGAGACGCTCAATGAGCTACGCGAGGCTGGCTGTGTAGACGAGGACACAGTCGTCGTTGCCGCCCACCTAAGCTCTGCCAGTATCGACGCCTATGACGAGGTCGCTCAAGTGCAGGCGAAGAAGGGGATCACCCTGGCCTACGACGGGTTGGTGCTGCCCCTATAGCCACGTCCGTTCTTTGATGTCGTATCTCAGACGGGGCTCGCAGTACCTTCCAAGCCCTCCTCACCTGCCTGTCGCGATGCCAGTACCCACGGATCTTTCGTCGCCACGCGAAACTGACGCACCTTGGTGCGCATCTGCTTGGCCACATCGGCCAGGGCTGGTTCGTCGATGAGATTGTTTGCTTCGACTGGGTCGGCCTCTATGTCGAAGAGTGCTTCAGCCCGTTGATGCAGAAATTCATGCGTAGGGCGTTGGCCCATCATCGACAGATCCTCCTGGGTCACGGCTTGCCACGTCGGCGATGCCCACAGGTCGCTGGGAAGAGGTCGCGCCAATTCCGGATACAGGTTGCGCACGTATTTGTATTGCCGTCCACGCAGAGCCCGATAGGGGTAGTAGTTGGTCACCTCGTGAAAGGTGTGGGATGTGAAGGTCTCGTCCCACCCTGCTGGGTGTGGTTGATTCAGAATCGGCAGCATGGATCGCTCAGGTAGACCCTCTGGCGTATCAACACCACACCAATCAAAGATGGTTGGCGCAATATTCGACCAGTTGACGAGGCCGTCGCATTCCAGCTCAGCCGCGTCGGGACGAGCGATCAGTAGTGGGCAGTGGTGACCCGAGTCGAAGGAAGAGGCCTTCGCTCCTGGAAAGGGCATGCCATGGTCGCTCATGACGATGATCATCGTATCATCCGCTCGACCCGCCTCATGCAGTGCCTCGATGGCCAGGCCGATCCCTGTGTCTAGTCGAGAGATGGACTGATAGTAATCTGCCAGCTCCGCACGCACATTGGGATGATCGGGTAGAAAGTCGGGGACGGGTACATCCGCGGCGTTGTAGCGAATTTCCTCTACACCCTCATACGCACGCTGATTGCCGAAATCCCGGTGCGGATCAGTAAATCCCATATGCAGGTAAAAGGGCTTGTCGCCAATGTCGGCGAAGAATTCTCGCGCCATCGATGCCATCTGTGCAACATTGCGCGGACTGCCGGGTACCTTCTGCATGTCGTGGGTCCACGGATACACACTCTGTGGCTGTACGTGCAGCTTGCCAATGATTCCCGTCGCATACTTCACGTCGCCCAACTGTCGTGGAACCGATGGCATCGACGCGGCTGTGTGGAAGTTGTGGATCGAGTGTGAGTGGCCATACTGACCGTGGGTATGGCTGTAGTGCCCCGTGAGAATGTTGGCACGACTTGCTGCACATGAAGGAGACGTGCAATAGGCGTTGGTGAAGCGTGTGGCGCGGCGTGCCAGGGCGTCGACATTCGGTGTCTTGATCACAGGACTGCCATAACAACCGGCGAGAGGACTCCAGTCATCGGCGATCAGGAGCAGGACATTCTTGTGAGGTTCAGGCATGGGGTCTTTCGATGGTCTTCGCGTGAGAGTTCTGTCGCAAAATACCCGACACGAGCGACCTGTGCCACCGGGGCCAAAGATCCTACCTCTGGTGGCGGAGCACCTGGCGCATTCGTACAGTCGACCTATGCAAATGACTGGAATGAACGTGCTGTCGAGGATGAGACGTCTTATCGCTAAGGTGATCTGGCTGGGCTCAATCGCAGCGATGACGACCAGCTGTGGCGATGATGATCGGACGATCAACTCGACCGTCGTGCAGGGATCCACCTGGTTGCAGGTGCAGCAGATCTTCGAGACAAATTGCACGAGCTGTCACACACAGGGCACGTCACAGGCCCGGCAATCAGGACTGATCCTGACCGACGATGTCGCCTACGCACAGCTCGTCGGGCAGGCTCCCAAGAATCCGGCTGCCCTGGCGGATGGACTTCTGCGGGTTGGGGCGGATGGCCCTGTCAGTCTGCCGACGAGTCTCCTGTGGGAGAAGATCAACGCACCCAACGAAGATCACTTTGCCAACGACCATCCCGAATATGGTACGCTCATGCCGCCGCCACCTCAGCGCCCGCTGACCTATGGCGAACTGGAACTGATTCGCAAGTGGATCTTCGCCGGCGCACCTGAGACGGGCGAGGTCGCCGATGTGGCGTTGCTCGAGAATGTTGATCGCTATACGTATGGCGCAGAAGATTTTGTGGCCCTTTCACCACCGGTGAGGGGCACCCAATTGCACCTGGGTCCCTTCGAAGTGTTCTCACAGGGAGAGCGGGAGTTTTTCTACTATCAGGCCCTGGAGAATGACGAGCCTGTCTATATCGACCGTGTTGAAATCGCCATGCGCCAGGGCAGTCATCACTTCATTCTGTATGGATTCAGTGAGCGCACGCCGGACTGGGTGACTCCCGTCGAAGGAGTTTTCCGCGACCTGCGCGATGATGAGGGAACACCCATTCTGGCCAACTATCTCGCCATGCCCTTCCATCAATTCTTCGTAGGGACCCAGTGGCCGGCCTTCAACATGGATATGCCAGAAGGGGTGGCGCTGAAGATTCCCGCCAATTTCGCCTTTGACATGAATGCACACTATGTGAATCGGTCAACGAGTGCCGCGACGGGTGAGGTCTTCGTCAATCTGCACTACGCCGATCCGGGTAGTATCGAACACGTGGCGGAAGTGATCGATTTCAACAACACGGATTTCAGTCTGCCGGCGGGGCAGACGACGACGCTGGAGCAGGTGTTCACCTTCGATGAGAGGGCGAATGTGTTTCAGTTGTTTTCGCACGCGCACGAATTGAATACGCAATTCCGCGTCGAAATCGCTGGTGGCGCGCGTGACGGAGAAGAGGTGTATTTCTCCAACGATTGGGAACACCCACCGATCGTTGAATACGATCCACCGATGGTGCTTGAGTCAGGTGAAGGTTTCCGCCTGATCGCTACCTATGACAATACACGCGTTCGCGACGTGGCCTTCGGGCTGCTCAGTACAGACGAAATGATGATTCTCTTCGGTCTCTATTATCCGGACTGAGATCCCTGTGTGTCCGGCCCGACGTTGTATCCCTGGGCCTTCTCAAGCTCTTTCCCTGCAAAGACCACCAGCAGGACCAGGGCACTCGTCAGACGCGCCGACCCGGCAATGGCGAAGGTAGCCCAGTAGCCGTAGTCGACGATGATGAAGCCGGCAATGAGACTTGCAAGCCCTGCAGGGATCTGAAAGCCGGTGACGCGCAGACTCTGCATACGCGCCCAGTATCTGCTGGGGATGATCTGCGTCGCGTAGGTCATCTCTGTCGGTGTCGTAATTGCTTCGACGATGGCCGAGATCAGAAACAGGAGCATGCCCAGACCCAGATGGTCTGTGAGGCCGAGGCACACCAACGCCAGGGAGCCGAAGATACGCGCGGGTACGATGGTCTTGATGGCGCCTAACTTGCGTGCAATCGCAGGTGCCAGAACGATCGAGGGCACGGCCACGACCTGGCTGAGAAAGAACACGAGGCCAATCATCGGTGTCGACAACCCCAAGGCCTGCTGGAAGAAGACGTTGAAGAAAGGGAAGGAAAACCCCATCGACGCGCCGCGGCAGGCACTGGTGATGCCAAAGGCAACGAAGGTGCGCAGCGGAAAGGGCACTGGATCCTCTCGTTCCTGTGCCCGGTTGCGCGAGGTGGTCGTATGTACACCGAGCAACGGCAGCATGGCGATAAAACAGAGGAACGACCCGACAAAGAGGGCGTAGCGAAAGGGCTCGGCTTCGTCGATTCCGTATCCCGTCAGATAACTCATCAGATCCGGCAGGGAGCCACCGACCAGGCTCAGTGCCATGCGTGTGACTCCCTGGATGCTCATCCAGATAGCAATCGACTGTGCCCGCCGTTGTGGCGCCGCATTCTCACTGAGGAACGGCACGTGGTTGACCCAGATGAAGGCGCCCGATGTGCCGGCGACAAAGGCCAGCACCAGCAGCAGTGAGCGATCGGTGACGGTGCACAGACCGATCTGGGTGACGGCCATCACCGCCGCTGACGCGATCAAGAAAGGTTTACGACCGACGCGATCACTGATGATACCAGTGGGTATGGCGAAGATGCCGGACGCAAGAGGAGCCAGGCCCGCCATCTGTCCGATGAAGTCCTCTTGAAATCCGAGTCGCGTCAGATACAGATTGTAGAGGAGCGACTGGATCATCATCCCGGCGAACAGCGGGATGCCGAAGAGAAAAAAGCGGCGGACGTTCTCGTTGTATTCACTCAGAGAATAGCCGCGCAGCAGATCACTCAAGATCCACGGGCCCCACCATTTTTCTGGAACCAGGCCATCGTCGCCGTGGCGATTCCCTCATGACCGCCTTCGAAGATGGTCACCCGCGCCCGTGCTGCCTGGCGTCGCAGGAAGATCTGTGTCGCGTAAGATGCGTCCGTGATCTGGTCAGAGGGGGTAGGATTGTCCAGATGGGCGTCAGGGCGACTCATCTGCTCGATCTCGGCATCGCTGATGAGTTCTGCTCCGGCGGCAGCTGCAATCACATTGAAGGCGTGCAGAGACTGCCGAATGGGCACAGAGCCTGTGAAGCCATCGTGACGACCCGCCGCGATCTCCAGAGCAACATCTTTGGCGTTGGCCAAGTGCGTGATTGGGGACCGTGCCTGCAATTGGACATCGATCGCCTCACTGTCACCGGGGGCGCCACCGAGGCATTGGCGCATCATCTCGCCATATTTCCCGTCCTTGTGTGTTGCATACCAATCGGTGAGATCACTGATTCCAACCCAGGCAGCAGCAGCGGTCCATTGGTCCGGGTAGCGGCTAGCCATGAGCATCGTCATATGGCCGCCACCCGAAATCCCCGTCAGAAAGATTCGCTTTGTGTCGATGGGGTATTGGGCCTGCACCGATGCCAACGCATCGAGGATGTCCTGCTGGGCAAAGTGTGATCCAAGAGCCTGTGGTGTATTATTGCAGCCGCGAAAGTGTGGCCACAGGTAGATCCATCCTCTTGCATACACCAGTGCTTCCAGATCCTCGCTACGACCTCCTTCCAGGCCTGAACTCCACGGATGGAGAGAGACGACGAGACCCGCAGGTTTGCTGTGTGCATCGAAGTTTGCAGGCAAGGTCAAATAGGATGGTTGATCAGTGCCGTCCATCGTGCTGGTGACCAGAATCTTGCTTCGATCCGCCATTACCGTACTCTCCTGAGCAAGTGCGTCAAAAAAACACTCCCGGACGACAGGGCCGGGCAACGAGGAGCAGCTGCATTGCCAACAGTCTACATCACGGGCGGCGCCACCGGTATTGGCGCTGCCACGGTTCGCAAGTTTGCGACGCACGGATTCGACGTAGCCGTCTTCGATATCAATGGCGAGGACGTGGCCAAAATCTCGGCCGAGATCGACACCGGATCCGTTCACTTCTTCGCGACTGACGTGCGCAATCGCCAGGCAGTACGCACGTCGATTGCTGCGGCAGGTGAGAAGCTGGGGGCTCCGGATGCCCTCTTTGTGAATGCCGGGGTGCAGAAATTACAAGGCATCTTCGAAATGGAGGATGCTGACATCGATTTGATCATCGATGTCAATCTCAAGGGCACACTCTACACGGTGGCTGAGGCGGCAGCATTGATGCGTGACGCCGGCAAGGGTGGAACGATCGTGCTGATGGCATCAGATCAGGCGTTGGTGGGAAAAGAGGGGTCCATCGTCTATGGAGCGACGAAAGCAGGTGTGGCGCAGATGGCAAAGAGTCTCGCGCTGGCTCTGAGTGCACACAAGATCCGCGTCAATGCCGTCTGTCCGGCGACGGTCAAGACGCCTCTGACCGATCACGTATTCTCCTGGCTGGCAGACAAACATTTCGATGGCGATGTCAACGCAGCGTGGGCGGCGGAAGCCCAGATGCTTCCTATTGGCCGCGTTGCTGAACCTGATGAGATCGCCGAGGTCGTCTTCTTCCTGAGTCAGCCCACGTCATCCTTCATGACCGGCGCTCTGGTGCCCATCGATGGTGGACTGACGGCTCAATAGAGAAGCAGCGCTATTGCCCCCGCCCCTGGAGAGTACCATCGTGGGAGTACAGAGAACAGTGCAGATAGCTATTCGTCGTGGGCCCTAACTCAGGATCAAGCATGTCAGCACCTCGTATCGCCGTCGGTGGAATCCTGACGGAGTGCAATCATCTCGGTGGTCTGCCCATCGACCTGTCCGTGTACGAAGCTTCCGAATTGTTCAGAGACGAGCAGGTTCTGCAACTCGACACGAGCATCGTCGGGGGCATGCTGCATGCGCTTCGAGCGGCAGGCGCCGAGCCGGCGCCGCTGATCTATGCGTCGGCCTGCGCGGGTGGGGCCATCACGAAAGCCTGCTATGAGCAACTGCGAGGTGAGTGGTTTGAACGACTTGAGCAGGCGTGGCCAGTGGATGGGGTGCTGCTACCACTGCACGGGTCCGCCCTGGCGGAGGGGATCGATGATCCGGAAGGTGAAATGATCCAAGTCGCCCGTACGCTGGTTGGCCCTGATGTTCCGGTGATTGCCACGCTCGATTTGCACGCGCATATCACGCCGGCCATGGTAGAACACGCTGACGCGCTGCTGGCATGGGAAACCTATCCGCATTCTGATCAGTATCAGACAGGGGAGCGCGCCGTCGCCCTGCTGATGCAGATGCTGAGAGGTGAGTGCAAACCGACGATGGCGATGGGTAAGGTGCCGGTGGTCACGAGTGCGATCCATGGTTCGACGCTCGGTAACGACCCTTTTGCCGATCTGATGCGGCACACAAAATCTCTCGAGCAGCAACAAGGCGTGTTGTCGACGAGTCTGTTTCTCATCCACCCCTACATGGATTGTGTAGGTATGGGCAGTGGGGGATTGGTTGTGACGGACAATGATCCAGCACTTGCCAAGTCCCTCGCTCAGGACATCGCGCGTCGATACTGGGATCGCCGTTTTGATCTGGAGCCGGTGACCCTCACACCCGCAGCAGCGATCGCCAAGGGGTTGCAGGTTGACGGTGGTCCTGTGATTCTCGTGGAAACCTCAGACTGTTGCGGTGGTGGTGCCGCGGGGGACAGTATTGCCACGTTGTCGGCTCTCGTAGACAGTGGCACGGAGGTCTCCTCGGTTGTGCCCGTCGTTGACCCGGAGGCTGCGCAGACCTGCTATGATGCCGGTGTTGGGAAGCAGTTGACGCTGGAGATAGGCCACAAGCTTGATCCGCGCTGGGGATCGGCGCGGCGATTCACTGGCACTGTCGAGAGTCTCAGCGATGGCAGGTTTGTCTACACAGGAGGCCAGTTCGAAGGACACAACGAGCAGATGGGGAAGACGGCGATCTTTGCCGTCGGTGCCGTGCGCGTCATGATCACATCACGTGCTACCTATGACTGGGCTGATGAGCAACTCCGCAGCGTGCATCTCGAGCCGGCGCAGATGAAGTTCATTGTCGCCAAGAATCCGATGAACTTTCGCCTCGCCTATGGCGAGTTGGCCAGGGAGATGATCATCCTCGACACGCCGGGTCCTACACCGGCGACGCTGAAACATGTAGAGTTCAAGAAGCTGGCAAGACCGTATTTTCCAGCGGATCTGGACATCCCCGATCTACAGCCGACGATTCTCACGTGAACGGGTAACGATGACAAGGAAGCGGACATTGGGTCGCAATGTGGCGATCGCCGGAGCGGGCATGTCCGATTTTGGCATGTTCAGTGACAGAGATTCAAAGAATCTCTTCGTCGACGCATTTGAAGAGATGCGCGGTTCTGTCGACAAGGGGTTCGATGCCAATGCGATCGATGCGCTCTATGTGGGCAATTTTACGAATGATCTCTTCGTCAAACAGTCGCATTGGGGGGCCGTGCTCGCAGATGCCCTTGGTCTGATACCCAAACCGGCGACCAGAACCGAAGGGGCCTGTGCGTCGAGTGCCCTGGCTTTTCGCGAGGCGGTGTTCGCTATTGCCTCAGGCTTCTACGACGTCGTGCTCGTTGGTGGCTTCGAGGACATGTCGAAGCGCACGACAGAAGAAGTGACGGAAGGGCTGGCGCTGGCGTCGAGTCCATATGAGGGAGCGGCGGGTTTCACCTTTCCCGGTGTCTTTGGCGCGATGGCGACGGCGTATTTTGAGCGCTATGGTGCGACGCGAGAACACCTGATGGATGTCACCATCAAGAGCCACGATAATGCCCGCTTCAATCCCAAGGCACAGCATCAGCGCTCGATTCGCCAGATCATGGAGTCGCGCCGCAAACGAGCACAGGCAAAGGGTGGTCCCGTACCGGCGTGGGAGACGGAGAAGGACTTTCTCGCCGATGCACAAGCCAATCCGCCCATTGCCTGGCCTATGCATCTTTTTGACTGCAGCCCGATCAGTGATGGTGCCGCGTGTATGTTGCTCGTCGCTGAAGAGTTGGCGACGTCTTTCACAGATACACCGATTCACGTTCGCGGTATCGGTCAGGGAAGTGGTCGGGCCCTGCATGCGGCAGATGAACTGACCTCCTTCGAGGCGACACGCGCCGCTGCACAGGAAGCCTATCAGATGGCTGGTGTCGACGCAGGTGATATTCAATTTGCCGAGGTGCATGATTGCTTTTCCATCGCTGAAATCATGCACACGGAAGACCTTGGCTTCTTCGCCGCTGGAACCGGACACAAGGCGGCGGCAGAAGGGCTGACGCGACGAGATGGTTCCAAGCCGATCAACACCTCAGGTGGTCTCAAATGCAAGGGACACCCGGTCGGGGCAACGGGTGTGGCACAGATGATTGAGGTCTGGCACCAACTACGACAGACTGCGGGAGAGCGACAGATCCCAAATCGCAATCTGCAGATAGGTGCCACTCAATCGATTGGCGGCACAGGTGGCACATGTGCCGTGACGATCCTGGAAAGGCGGTAGTCTATGTCGGAGTCGATCGTGAGTGATCACGCTTTTGAACAGTATCTGGCTGAAGGTCGACTGATGGGTGTCAGATGTGTCGGGTGTGCGGCGATCTGGGTGCCACCACGTGCCCTGTGCCCTGACTGTCACATGGGCGACATGGAATGGATCCCCATGGTGGGCACGGGAAAGCTGATGGCTTTCACGTCCATCTTCATTGGCCCACCATGGATGGCTCAGCAGGGCTTTGACCGACAACATCCCTATTGCACGGGTGTCGTCGAGTTGGATGAGGGGCCACGTGTTGTGGCCCGCATCGATGGCGTCGACGCGAGTCACCCAGAGGACATCAAAATCGGACTCCCTCTGCTTGTGGATTTCGATGACGTCACTTTGGACGCGTCACGTGAGAGTCTGGACGCGTCAGGGCCAACGTCTGATCTGCGTCCGCATCTGGTATTCAAACCCCGCTAATCTGCGGCATTCTCGAGGATTGTTTATGACTGATCGCGTCAAAGACAAAACGGCCATTGTCACCGGAGCTGGTTCCATCGGACCGGGATGGGGAAATGGCAAGGCATCCGCTGTGGTGTATGCCCGCGAAGGGGCGCAGGTGATCGCCGTCGATCGTGATCTGAGTGCTGCGCAGCAGACGGTGGACCTCATCACTGCCGAAGGCGGTCGCTGTGTGGCGATGGAGGCGGACGTGACCAGTGAAGAGGATGTGGCACAGATGGTTGAACAATGCATCCGCGACTTTGGGCGCATCGACATCCTGCACAACAATGTGGGAATCCCCATTGTCGGTGGTACCGGGGAGATCTCCGCAGAGGTCTGGGATCAACAATTCGCCGTGAATGTGAAAAGCATGTTCCTCACCTGTCGCACGTGTCTGCCGCAGATGGTTGAGCAGGGAGCAGCTGCGATCGTCAATATCTCTTCCATCGCGTCGATTCGTGCCATCGGCTATCCCTGCATTTCCTATGCCTCCACGAAGGGGGCAGTGAATCAGTTGACACAGCAGATTGCGATGGAATATGCGGCGCAGGGAATCCGTGCCAATTGCATTCTGCCGGGACTCATGCACACGCCCCAGATTGAGCACTACGTCACATCTGGCTATGGTGGTGACAAGGAAGAGATGATTCGCAAGCGTCACGATCTGGTGCCGATGAAGCGCATGGGCACAGCGTGGGATGTCGCCTATGCAGCACTTTTTCTGGCCTCTGATGAGGCGCAATATATCACAGGTACTGAACTGGTCGTCGATGGCGGGATTACCTGCAAGTAGTCGAGGCTCGCCAGATTCACAGCTATTGAGGAGAGTACGAGAACAGATGACAGCAAAACGAGTGGGAATCATTGGACTCATTCACGAGTCGAACACATTCGCCGTGACGCCAACAACGACGGATCTGTTCCGTCGTGACGGAATGTTCTTCGGGGAGGAGATCCGCACGGAGTTTGCAGGGGGTCTGCATCAGATCACCGGTTTCTTCGATGGACTCGCCGCAGCCGACATGGTCGCGGTGCCGATTTTTCATACCTCGACGAATCCTGCAGGAACGATTACGAAGCAGACCTGCGAAGATCTGATCGAACTCATGTTCGAGGCCCTCGCTGGTGCCGGTGAACTCGATGGATTTCTGGTCTCGCCCCACGGCGCCAATGCAGGTGACGGGCCGTACTATCGCGACCTGGATGGGTTTTGGCTGACGAAACTGCGGCGACAGGTCGGTGCAGATGTGCCCATTATCTGCGTCATCGATCCACATGCCAATGTCTCAGAGCGGATGATTTCCGCTTGTGATGCGACGATCGCCTACCGCTCCAATCCACATCTGGATCAGAAGGAGCGTGGCCTTGAAGCGGCGAATCTGATGGCGCGTACACTGCAAGGCGAAGTACGACCCGTGCAGCGGGCCTCGTTCCCTCCCTTCGGTATCAACATTGAGCGCCAGGGCACGTCCCTGTGGCCCTGTCTGCCGCTCTATGAACTGGCGAATAGTCAGTTGTCACAGCCGGCGGTGCTGTCCAACAGCATCAATCTCGGATTCCCCTATTCGGATGTGGAGGAGATGGGCTCATCCGCCATCGTCGTAACAGACGGGGATGCTGAGTTGGCGCAACAACTGGCTGACGAGTTGACGACATATATGCTCGCTAACAAAGATGACTTCATTGGCGAGTTCATTCCCGTCGAGGCTGCCGTGGCGCAAGCGGTGGCCACACCCGGGCCGGTGTGCTTGCTGGATATGGGCGATAACGTCGGCGGCGGTTCGGCGGCGGACAGCACACTGATCGCCCATGAAATTCATCGCCGTGCGGACACGACCGGTTTTGTCTGCCTCTATGATCAGGCAGCGCAAGATGAGGCGCGGGCAGCGGGTGTCGGGGCGTCGTTGACACTGGCGATGGGGGGCAAGACTGACGATCTACACGGTGAGCCCCTGGTCGCCCAGGTTACGGTCAAGAGTCTGCACGATGGGAACTTCGAAGAATCAGAGATTCGCCACGGTGGCTATACACATTTCGAGATGGGACTCACGGCTGTCGTAGTGACTGACACGGGTTTGACCCTGAGTCTCACTTCCTTGCGCGTCGTGCCCGTGAGTCTCGGTGTGGTGACGAGCATCGATCTGGAGCCGGCAGATTTCCAGATTCTCGTGGCCAAAGGGGTGCATGCCCCCGTGGCAGCGTATGAACCGGTATGCAAGACGCTGTTGCGTGTGAATACGGCAGGCGTGACAGCCGCCGATATGCGGACCTTCGAATACGAGTTTCGGCGTCGCCCGATGCATCCCTTCGAAGAGGTCTGATTCGAGCAAAACCTGGTGCGAAGGCCGAGCCGGAATCAGGCGGTCACACTGCTGCGCTCATTCGGGTGCGGCTCGCTCACCTTGCACGGGTGGTTGTCGTGAGCCAGGCAGCGAGTGGGTGTCGCACCATTCCTGCAGGGGATTGCGGCCACCAGAGGGGAGGAATTCTTCGACCTGCTCAAAGGCTTCGCCCACGAGGAAACGTCGCAGTGGCGTCAATTGATCAACGAAGTCTTGTGCCTGCGATCGATAGTCCATCGGTACCACCCAACGGTGACCGAATCCTACCATGATCGCCTTGCGTGTGTCAGCGCCGCGGTGCAGAGCCCCCGCGTGGAAAGTGCGATTCTCGAAAATCAGGCAATCACCGGGTTGCAGACTCGGCTCCAGGGCACCGACAGGATCTGACGCCCCCGCCGGGATCTCTGGCTGCCCAGTCAGCAAGTGACTACCAGGCAAGACCATCGTGGCACCCCGCTGCGATTCGGTCAGATCCGTCAGATAGAAGGCGCACTTCACCAACAAACGCGGGATGGCCACGTGCCCGAGGGTACGCATGGCGATGGCATAGTCACGGTGCCAACCCGGGAGTCTCGACGTGTCGGGGAGTTCCGCTGGGTCGGGTCGTTTGTGGATCAAGTGAGATGTCATCACATGCAGATCTGCACCCAGCAGTTGCACTACGGCAGGCAGAATGACGGGGTGGTCGATCAGATCCGTGAAGTGTGAATCGAGGGCGATCGTATTGCGGAAGCCATCGTAACGCCCATCTCCCGCCTGTTGGCGCCCTGTGCGCAGATCGCTGGCCACGAGTCGATCACCGGCCTCCAGCAATTCGCCGACGCGGTTGCCATCAAGTGCCTGGCGAATGATGAGATAACCCTGCGTATCGAAGTGCTCGATGTCGGCAGCTGTCAGGGGAGGGGCGTTGAGCATGTCGTCTACTTCACCTGGAGATGGGGGGGAGCAGTTGCTGGGTACGGCTGACGACGACCTTGTCACGCTGCAAGGGCAGGTCGTGGTAGTCGCCGGCAAGCCAATCCGCGAGCTGATCTTTGTAGTGCGGACTGCCGGGATGGCCGGATTGGCTCGGTGCATCGACGGTGTACAAAGTCGATGAGTCTGTCAGGTCGGCGATCATACGAAAGCCACCGCCCGAAAGTGATTCCCA
>Ga0233434_1002993_pt1 | contig 14196 bp, 13 predicted proteins | sample SI_122_August201_4_FD_182738 | JGI IMG/M metagenome (GOLD analysis project Ga0233434, IMG submission 182738) | Seawater microbial communities from Saanich Inlet, British Columbia, Canada - SI_122_August2016_120_MG | ecosystem: Environmental > Aquatic > Marine > Inlet | place: Canada: British... | reverse complement strand
TGGGTAGAGGGACTCCTTTGCATTATGCGGCTTATGGCGGTCACAAGGAGGTCGCTGAACTACTAATTGCCGAAGGTGCAGATGTAAATGAGACGAATGGTATCTATACACCGCTAGATTGGGCCTACTCTGACAACCAAAACAGAAATGCCGACGAGCTCCGGTTCACCGAAACCGCCGCCCTCCTCCGCAAACACGGAGCCAAGCAGGGTGTAGAATTGGAAGCTGAAGGTGGTCCTCCTAAAGATATTTGGGAAGCTGCCAAACAAGGAGACATCGAAGCCGTCAAGCAATTCATCGACGAAGGAGCGGATGTGAATGCGAAGGATAAGAATAGTGCGACTCCCTTGCTTCATGCGGCTAGTAGAGGTCGCAAGGAAATCGCCGAACTGCTGATCTCCAAAGGCGTGGATGTGAATGCAAAGCGCAACGATGGAGTGACTCCTTTGCATTGGGCGGACAACAAGGAAATCGCCGAACTGCTTATCGCCAAAGGCGCGGATGTGAATGCGAGGGATTGGGAAGGCAACACACCGCTAGATAAGGCAGATGAAAAACCAATCAAAGACCTCCTCCGAAAACACGGCGGCAAGACGGGTGAAGAATTGAAAGCTGAAGGGAAATGAAACAAATACTAATTACAGTAATCGCAGCCGTTTTTGCCGCTGGGTGCGGTGCAGGGGAAACAATAGACATTCTGAAAAGCGATAACGATTCTCTAAAGTTGGCGCTGGATAATGAAAAAAAAGCGGTAGAGCAACTGAAGAATGAAAGAAATCAAATGCAAACAAATCTGATTGAAGCAAATAATTTAAATTTGGTGCTTTTTGAAAGAATTGCTGAAATCGAGACTGAACTAGAAGACTCAAACGAGCCAGCATCTGATTTTAATTATTTTACAAATATTAATGACAATGAAAAAATACTCATTTGGAATAGTGCAATTGCCAAAATTTTAATTAATTTAAATAGAGTTAAAAAAGCTGATTTAGCTCTCTTAAATGACAAGTTTACTGGCCAATTTGAAGCAAACCGCTTGACCATGTTTGCGCGTAATTATGAAGCTAGAGCCTTAACAACAGTTTCCGAATTAAGATTACAAAAATTTCCTAAGTCCGACATATTGGAAAAGCAGATTACATTATTTACATCTAACTATTGTGCTTATTTGTCTAGCGTTAGAAGTTCAGTGGATAGAATACCTTTTTATGCATCATCCGGTACTGGCTTCAGAGCTGAGGCAGCGAGACGCAAAGCTGCATATCTGAACAAGACCGCCAATCAGAAAATATATCAGGCTATTAGTACTAACCTGAAAAATTGCCATTCAAATTTGAACTACATAAACCTATTAAAGATTAAGGTACGATAATAGGAGTAGTTTTAGAAAAATGAAGACAATTAAACTGCAGGATGCAGAATTTGATCAAGAAACCGAAGAAGAAGCCGGTGTTCCCGCAGATGTGAATGCGAAGGATATTTTCGGCCTAACACCGCTAGGTGGGACAGTGGGCGACAAAACTGCCGACTATTTCACAAGTATGGTGTCGTAATCGGTGCGGTAGATTCCATTCATGCCGCAGCTTGGTTAGGAAACATCCGGTACGTTAAACAGCAATCGGCTCCTGCACCAGAAATACACCTATTGCTATACCAAATTCGGACGATCACTCCAGCGAATAGCTAAACTTAACATTTTTTAAAAGACCAATGGGCAAAGTTTTAGGAATTGATTTGGGAACGACGAACTCCTGCATTTCCGTGATGGATGGCGGGGAACCTCTCGTTCTGGAAAATTCCGAGGGTCACAGGACGACGCCCTCGGTCGTGGCATTTACCAAGGATGGCGAGCGTCTGGTGGGCGATGTCGCCAAGCGTCAGGCGGTGACCAACCCTAAGAATACCATTTTCTCCATCAAACGTTTCATGGGGCGCAAGTACGACGAGATCGGCGAGGAGATCAAGCGGGTGCCCTACAAGGTTGTGAAGGCGTCCAACGGGGATGCCGCCGTTGAGGTGGAATTGAACAGGGAGACCAGACAGTACAGTCCAGCGGAGATTTCCGCGATGATCTTGGGCAAACTCAAGCCTGGTCCACGCGAGATTGGGTTCGATTACAATTTCCTTTTACCCACCACCAATGATCGCGTGCCGCAGGTATACGTGGAAAATCACCACGTAAAGAACCTTGATCCCAAGGATCCACTGTGGGTCGGCAAAAAGAAACCGAGCCCCGATCATCCCACCGGCCAAACACACCGCAAGACACTGAAAATGGATTGGAGCCATGGTCACAATTCCACCATCCATAACGGCATCAGCCGTATCGGCTTTTATACCGGTGGTCATAAAGCTCGTTTCCGTGATGAAGATCTGGCTGATGAGTGGGTGAAGCAATCTAATATATGGATTGAGGCCAATAAGGATAACCCCTTCTTTCTATTCTTTTCTTCACATGATCTGCACGTGCCGCGCATTCCGCACGAGCGGTTCCGCGGCAAATCAGGCTTGAGCTACCGGGGGGACGTCATCGTGCAACTCGACTGGTGTGTGGGTGAGCTGGTCAAGACGCTGGACCGGCTGAAGCTATCAAAAAACACTCTGATTGTTTTCTGTTCAGACAATGGTCCGGTTGGGGATGACGGCTACAAGGATTTTGCTCTGGAGAAGATGGGCGATCATCAGCCCAATGGTCCCTTTAGTGGCGGCAAATACAGTGTGCTTGAGGGTGGCACCCGCACGCCCTTCATCACCTATTGGCCCGGTCGCATCAAAAAGGGCGTGTCCAAGGAAATGGTCTGCACCATTGATCTGGCCGCTAGCTTTTCAGCGCTTGCCGGAGTGAATCTACCCGAGGCCGCAGTGCCTGACAGCTTCAATGTGCTGGGCGCTCTACTAGGAGAAAAGGGTGCTAAGGGCCGTGACCATCTCGTGCAGCAGGATAACGGCCGCGGGGGCAACTACGGCTACCGTGAGGGTAACTGGAAACTCCAGCGCCATGATGCCAAACGTAAACGCAACGTCAACGTCACCGAAAAACTCGCCAATAGCCCCGCTCCGCGCTTCGCGCTCTTTGACTTGAGCGAGGACGTCGTAGAAAAGAAGAACGTCGCTGAGCAAAACCCCGAAACCTTCGAGCGCATGAAAAAAGAACTTCAACACATTATCGATGCCGGGCGAAGTCGACCGTAAAAAGTTCAGAGAAACGCGAAAGACCCTAACTATGAAACACGTTTTGATTGTCTCACTTTTTTTCACGGCCAGTCTTGTGCTGGCGGATTCCAAGCCATTCAAGGGAAAGACCCCGCAAATTCCCGGCAAGATTGAGGCGGAGCATTATGACGAAGGCAAAGCGGGCGTGGCTTATCGCGACAATGATGTAAAAAACAGCGGAGTCGATTATCGCGGCCCCACACAGGTGGATATCGAGAAACGGCCGGATGCCTCCAACGGCCACGGCATCGGTTGGACGCGCAAGGGCGAGTGGCTGCATTACACGGTGGAAGTGAAAGAAGCGGGCACGTACGCCATCGAGATGCCGGTGGCGTCCAACAAAATAGGCGGGTTGTTTCACTTGGAAATCAAGGGGCTAAAAATTACCGAGTCTATCCGCATCCCCGACACCGGCGGCTGGGGCAAGCTCAAACTTATCAAGTGCGCGGGCGTGAAGCTGACCAAAGGCCGTCACGTCATTCGCGTAGTGATGGACGAGGAAGGTCCTTCGGGTAGTATTGGCGACATCGACTATTTCAAGTTTGTGAAGAACTCAAAGTAGTAAGTGCCGAGACATTCGGCTCTAACTGCGGTCGCACTCATGAGCAACACCATTGGAACACCATTTACTGACAGCGCGCGCCGCGTGCTTTTGTGCGGGTCGGGCGAGCTGGGGAAAGAGGTGGTCATTGAGCTACAACGCTATGGGGTGGAGGTTGTTGCCGTGGATGCATATGCGGATGCGCCGGCGATGCAGGTGGCGGACCGCGCGCATGTGATTTCGATGCTCGATGGGGCGGCCTTACGACGGGTGATTGAAACCGAGAAACCGCATTTAGTTGTGCCGGAGGTAGAGGCGATTGCGACGGATGTGCTGGCTGAGATTGAGGCGGAGGGGAAGGTAACCATTATTCCAACCGCACGCGCGACGCAGCTCACGATGAACCGCGAAGGCATCCGGCGATTGGCGGCGGAGGAGTTGGGGCTGCGCACTTCGCCGTTTGAGTTTGCCGCGACGAAGGAGGAATTTCTTGCCGCCATCGAAAACATTGGTTTGCCGTGCGTGGTGAAGCCAATTATGTCCAGCAGCGGCAAAGGGCAAAGCCTCGTGAAGACTGATGCGGACATCGATGCCTCGTGGCAATACGCGCAAGAAGGCGGCCGCGCGGGCGCGGGTAAGGTGATCGTGGAGGGCTTTGTAGACTTTGATTATGAGATTACACAATTAACAGTACGGCATGTGGACGGCACCAGTTTTTGTGATCCCATCGGGCACGTGCAGATTGATGGCGACTACCGCGAATCATGGCAGCCGCAGCCGATGACCGACGTGGCGTTGGAGAACGCCCGCGATTATGCGAAGAAAATCACCGATGCACTCGGCGGTCGCGGTATCTTTGGCGTGGAGCTTTTTATCAAAGGCGATGACGTTTGGTTTTCGGAAGTCTCACCGCGCCCGCACGACACCGGAATGGTGACGATGATTTCGCAGGATCTCTCGCAATTCGCGCTGCACGCCCGCGCCATCCTCGGCCTGCCCATCCCGAACATCGTCCAGCACGGCCCCAGCGCCAGCGCGGTCATCCTCGTGGAAGGCGAAAGCACCCAAGTCAGTTTCGGAAATCTCAACGCCGCCCTCGCCGCGCCCGACACCCAACTGCGCCTCTTCGGCAAACCCCACGTCAAAGGCAAACGCCGCATGGGCGTGGCCATCGCCCGTGACAAAACCCTCGAGGCTGCCCGCGAAAAAGCCAAACGCGCCGCCGCTACTGTTGAAGTTAAATTGTAAGGGCTTCCCTTTTCTTTGCGATGCAGTGGATTGATCAGAATGATGCGGTGTCACCATGAAAAATCTCCTTCTGCTTGTATGCCTGTTTGTTGTCTCGACAGGATGAGGCGTCAAGAAAACAAACGTTCTCTTCATAGCCTTTAATGATCTGGCGCAGGCGTTGCTGTGTTATGGGAATTTGATTGCGAAGGTGCCGCTCTTTGACCGGCTGCCGGCGAGCGGGGTACTGAAGGGGAAGAAATAAATTGTGCTTCTGTCAACTGATGTGTAGTCTATATGCGCATGTCTATGCTGAGCAATTTTCAAAATTATAAGATTTTCACTCCCGGCCCCACCCCGGTGGCGGAGGATATTTTGCGCATGGGTTCGTGGCAGCCGCCGTATAATCGCACCCAGTCCTTCTCTGAACTTACCCTCGAAATACTGGAGGGACTCAAGGTTCTCTTCAATACCCGGGGAGAAGTGGCGATTTTGACCGCCTCGGGCACTGGCGCGATGGAGGCGGCGGCCAAGGGATGTCTATCGCCGGAAGGCAGGGCGCTGATAGTGAACGGCGGCGTGTGGGGACAGCGATGGGTTGATATTTGCCGCGCCAACGGCCTTCCATTTGAGGAGATCCAACTGGCTCCTGGAACAACGGTTGATCCCGGCGACATCGAAGCGAGGTTGATAGGTGGTTCGTTTGATGCCCTGCTGATCAACGGACATGAAACTTCCACGGGAGTGTTGTACGATCTCCCGGCCATTGGCGAAATCGCGCGACGGCACAATGCCATTTTTATCGTGGACGCCATCAGCACAGTTGGCGCAGATGAATTCCAGATGGATGATTGGGGGATCGATGTTGCGATCTTAAGTTCTCAAAAAGCATTGGCCTTGCCACCGGGCCTTTCCTTTGTCGCCTTGAACCAGCGTGCCCTGGACCGGCTCGATTCAGCACCGTCCTCCGGAATTTATTTTGACCTAAAAACCTACTTGAAAAACCAGGCCCGGGGCCAGATGCCCTATACGCCCGCCATCAGCCTCTTTCTAATGCTCCACGAAAGGCTCAACCAGATGCGCCGGGCCGGCTTGGATCAGGGGATCGAGCGGCATGCTCAATTGGCGAGGTATTTCAGGGATCAACTGCCCGACCTTTCGCTTCAGGTGTTTCCTCTGCGCCCCTCCAACGCAATGACCGCGGTCCGTTGCGCCAATGGCATCAATGCACGGGAATTGGTGCGAATACTCGAGACCCAACACAGCATCTATGTGGCTCCGAATCCTGGCGAGCTTGAGACCCGGGTGTTCCGGGTAAGCCACATGGGAGATCAGCACGAGGAAGACGTGGATGGCCTTTGCATTGCCTTACGCAGCACCATTGATTCCCTCCGCCCGGTTCGTGAAATGAGTCAGTAAAAATCATGAAAGTTATCATTATGGCCGCCGGAATCGGCGCACGACTTAACAGCATTCTGGGAGACAAACCAAAATGCCTACTCACAATAGATGGCCAGACGATGATTAGGCGGATCATCGATTTATTCCATCAACGGGATATCAAAGACATTACGGTAATCACGGGATATAACAGTCATCTCATCCATCAGGAGCTTGCAGGTTGCGACGTGCAGTTTTTCCACAATCCGTTTTTTCAGGTGACCAACAGCATTGCGTCCCTGTGGTTGGCGAGGGAGTTGCTCACGGAAGACACCATCCTCATGAATGCAGATTTGTTTTTTGAGGAGGAAATACTCGATCTTGCCCTGAAACAGTCGAAGGATTGTGTGATGTTGTCCGATTGCACGCGTATAGAAAACGCTGACTTCCGGTTTGGCGTGCAAGGGGATCGCATCTATAAAACAGGCAACCAGCTCGAGAACCACGAGACCGATTGCGAATATGTCGGGATCGTTCGTATTGACGGTCGATTCATCTCAACCTTCAAAAACAGGCTGAGCCAAATGATATCCGAGGGCGATTTTCGGAATTGGTGGGAAGGGGTTCTCTATATGTTCATCACTGACGGTCTGCCGGTTCATCACGTGGATGTATCCGGGATTTTCTGGAGCGAAGTCGACAATCTGGCCGACTATAACCGGCTGCAGGCATGGGTATCTGGCGAGCAATCTGCTTCAATGGAACAATCCGTTCCCGCGTAAATCATCCACGGCGAGGCCTTCTGATACAGTGGGAGAATCAACAATGCCTGAAAAGGACGCCACGTTTTTCGTGAAATTTCATGGATAAATTCAAGCGCATCTGGGCGACAAAAAATCCAAATGATGAGTGGTGGTCCTCATTTGTAACTTCACCGCTGGCGGTTGTTTGTAATTGGTTCGTTGTCGATATTGCCTGGATAACACCCAACCTGATCACCCTGCTTTCCTTCATCGTCGCCTTGGTATCCGCGGTCTTCATTTGCCTTGGGAGTTCAGAAGAAAGTCTTGGCATTGCTTTCTATGTTGCGGCCGCCGTTTTGATTCATGTCAGCCATATTCTGGACTGCATGGACGGACAAATGGCCAGGTACAGGGGGACGTTTTCCGGGTCAGGTGGTTTTTACGATAAAGCAACCGATCACTTGCAAGTGTTCGTTTGGTTCGGTGCCATTGCCTATGCGGGGTATATGCAGACTCAAGCAGCTGTGACTCCAATATTTTTGGCCTTCATCGGTGTATGTTTTTACGCTCTACGCGGGTATGTAAAATATGTGGTTATTCATTCTGAAATGGAGCGCGACAAGGAATATCTCACAGAAATATCCCGGACTAGTGCTGCCCTCCAGAAACAGTTGGATGAATTCGGCGGGCTTGACAAAGGTTTGGGAAACAACCTGATGTGGTTCCTGAAGGAACAGAGAAAACTTTTCAATTTTGATGAAGGCGTTTTTGTATTTATGCTTTCACTGGCACTGATTATCCCTTCCACCCTGATCCCCATGCTTTGGGTTTTTGCCGTGAGTCAGCTTTTTTTGGGTATCATTCGTTGCTGCCAACACGGACAGCAACTTGCCCATGATCAACGCCCCGATCCCTTAAAAATCCCAGACAAGTAGAACGAGATTATTCTTGGAAACACGCTAGGCAGTCATGAAAAGCACATTCAAAACCATCAAGTCCAACTACGAACGGGACAAAAAACAAAACACGCCCTACATCATTGGCATTAATGGAATCGATTGCGCGGGGAAAACCACCCTTGGCAAGGATCTGTCAGGCGAATTGAAGCAGTCGGGAATCAACAATGAGATTTTTCATATTGATGATTTCAACAACGAGAAAGTTGAAAAGGAAACCTACCGTGCTTTTGCTTCAGGTAACTGGAATGAAAACGATTTTGACAGATATTACGAGTCAATCATTGACTTTCAAAAAGCAAGGGAAGCGGTTGAGGTAGCTTCGGAAAGCAATGAAATAGTCATTGTGGAAGGTATTTTTATCTTCCAGGCCCATCTAAACAACATTTTCAACTACAGGATATATCTCGAAGTTGACGTGTCTGTTGCACTAACACGTTTTGAAGAAAGAAGATGCTTAAAGGGAGACGATCGGCCTGTGGAAATTTTTAAGGAAATTTGGGTTAGAGCGCACAACAAGTATGTGTCGGAAATAAATCCTCAAAAAATCTGCGACTTACTAATTCAAGGACCCTGACAACCTAAGCCACTTTTCCTTGCAGCGGCGACGCCAAGTCGAGATGATGCCCCGCCGCCATGAAAATTCTTCTCACAATCATTTGCATGGGCTTCGCTGTTTCCGGCTGGAGCACTTCCAAACCAAACGTCCTTTTCATTGCCATCGATGACCTTGCCCCGGCTTTGCGGTGCTATGGAAATCTCATCGCCAAAACGCCGCACATTGATCGGTTAGCGGCAAGTGGGGTGCGGTTTGATCGGGCGTACAATCAATTGCCGCTGTGCAATCCCACACGTGCGAGCGTGATGACGGGGCTGAGGCCGGATACAATTAAGGTTTACGACCTTGACCGGCATTTTCGCGATGAAGTGCCCAAGGCTGTGACGCTCTCGCAAACCTTTATGCGCAACGGTTGGTGGGCGGGGCGCGTAGGAAAGATTTATCATTACAACGTACCTGCGAGCATTGGCACGGATGGCTTTGATGATCCGCCTTCGTGGCAAAAAACAGTTAACCCGAAAGGACGTGATAAAACAGACGAGGCTCTCATCTTTAATGCCGAGCCGCATCGGAAAATCAGTGGTGCTTTGAGTTGGCTGGCGGCTGAGGGTGCCGATGAGGAGCAGACTGACGGCATGATCACCACCGAGGCGATCAAGCTGATGGCGAGCAAGCGCGGAAAACCATTTTTTCTCGGCGTTGGTTTTTTCCGTCCGCACACGCCGTATGTTGCGCCGAAGAAATATTTCGCGATGTATCCTTTAAAGGATATGCGGCTGCCGTACGCGCCAAAAGGCGACCGCGACGACATCCCCACCGCGGCCTTCGCGCACAATAATCCCGTGCCGCATTACAGCCTCGACGAGCTGACCTGCCGTAAGGCTTTGCAGGCGTACTATGCGACCATTTCGTTTGTGGACGCACAAGTGGGCCGGTTAATGGTTGCATTGGAGCGGCTGAAACTGGCGGATAATACGATCGTGGTTTTGTGGAGCGACCACGGTTATCACCTCGGCGAGCACAACGGCATTTGGCAAAAACGCACGCTCTTCGAGCAATCACCGCTCCACCGACCGTTGTAACGACCATCACGGCCATCCCGCCAAATACTATTATTAGCGTTTTAATGATTGGACTCATTACGTCGCAAAGCTATCAGCGCCCGACCCGCCCAACAAACTGAATAACTCCCGCGACACTGTCCGAAAAGTCGGAGTAGCGGTCTGTAACGAGTTAACTAGTTGGTGGCCCAGGCGGAAGTTCTGCTGGTTTTTTCTCGCGAAAGGCGTAGACAAGCAAACCCCAAATCAGCATACCGACAACTGCACCGATTGCTCCTCCGATTCCTACTCCGTAAACCGCAGAGAACAACCAATTTAGCCCGTATTGACCCGGCTCATCACTGTCAAAGTATCTACTGAAACCAGCTGCCGCTCCACAGACCGTTGTAACGACCGACACGGCCATCCCGCCAAACATTACTATTAGCGTTTTATCGTTTTGACTCATTACTCCGCAAATCTATCACCGCCCAACCCGACCAATCAACCGAATAACTCCCGCGCACACGCTCTTCGCAATCGGGCTATGAGAACTTCATCTTCGAGTTTCGTGACAGAACAATCCCGCCATCTGCTAGTGGCGCGGGCTTGTGGATAAAGTAGCTGGCTGAACTACTTATTGGCTACTTTCGGGGAGCGGGCTTTTCGGTAGTGGTGGTTTAGTTGCCTTCAACTCTCAATTCTTCACCCCTTTATCTCCTCCGGTTGCGAAGACCATCACCAAATTGATCAATAAAGGCGGTTGCGTACGGACTTGAGAAGCCATAGAAGAGCTGTACATCTTCCACTGCTAATTCGGATTAAAAAAACCATTAATAACCAGGAACCTTATGCTTTCTAAGCATACTATGAACTTCGTTTATTTTGATTGCGTAGCTTTTATCCCTTAAAAAACCAATTTTTGGGGGAGTGGCATTATTAATCCCAATCACTCTTCGATTAAAGTTTATCAACGGCCCTCCACTATTTCCCCCATGAATCTCGGCATCATGCATAAAATGAAAAGATGAGCTTCCTATTAATTGATTAGCTCTCTGCAATATCTTTCCTAAAGTATACGATTGAATGTTACGACGAGCTTTTGGTGTGCCCAAAGTGATAACAGGGTCTAGTTCTTGCACTGTTCTTGAATCCCCCAGCTTTAAATAATGCGGATGATCTTTTTCTATTTTCAGCAAGGCAATATCCCTCCTCTCATCAACATCCATTATCTTTGCAGGATAAGATTTTCCTTTATATTCAAACTCTACCTCAACTTTTCTGTCCCCTTTAACTACATGCTCATTTGTCAAGAGCCACCCTTCAGGGGCAATAAAGAAACCACTACCGTGTCCACTTGCGCTAAAGACAGTAACACACGCTTTTTTACAATGATCGATGATTTCATTTTTATTATATTTGCGAAGAACATTGGAAGACTCGGTGTCTTTACTAGCAATTAATCTAACTGCATCAGCAAATTTATTAGCTTTTTCATAATATTCAACCGCTCCCCCAAACAAACCTTTTCTTTCAGCATCATAAGCCAATTTTGAAAAATCAGCACTCATATCACTAATAAAAGACTCTGTTTTACCTCCCTGTATCTCCCTCTCTACTTTACCCTCCTCTACTTTACCCTCTGTTTTTTCCAAGGATGATGGAACAGGTTTTCCGGTGATTTCCAATATGCGTTTTTCAGCCCTAGTATTCGGTCTTGGTCTAAGCTTAAGACTCGCACGGTAATATTTAACGGCTTCTTCTTTTTCACCATTTTGATCCAACACTTCGCCCAAATAAAGGTTAAGATTGAAGTTATTTTTATCCTTATTAAGCGCAGTACGAAACACTTTCTCTGCCAAGTCGAAATCTTTATTCTCCCACAGAGACATTCTATAATTCATCCAGACGAAATCTTTTTGATCATCTACAGTTATAAGTTCATCAAACAACTTGAAACCATCTTTTGAGCTACCTGATTCAACCAACGTATTTGCATAAATAACTTTCGATCTAGTCATAGGATTAAGCTCATACCATTTTTTAACGTGAGGCAGTGCTGCTGCAGCCCTACGAGACCTAGGATTTGCGTTATAAGCCGCTACGTGTGCCCTGTAGTGCCATAAAGATTTTTCCGGTTGTATTTTAATAAGCTCCAGCGCAACTAGATAAGCTACGGCATAACGAGTCTGTATGAATAAAATATCAAATTTAATTTCTAATAAATCTGGAGTAACAATGCTTTTAAGGGCCTGATCTACAACCGCTAATCCTTGGTCATATTCCCCTTTATTGAAATGCACTCTGGATCTTGAAGTAGCTATAAATACTTCATTACTGCTTAATATTTTAATTGTTTGAGTATTTGTTTCAACAGCCTGCGTTTCAGCCTCTTTATTTAATACAGATTGAGTCTTTGTTTCAATAGCCTGCGTTTCAGTTTCTTTATCTAAAACAAAATAATAATAAGCGGCAGCTAGACCAAACAGCAAAAAGTTAAAAGCTAAAATATAAGGAAGCCGATTTGGTTCCTTGTTAGTAATTGAACCTTTAATAAAAGGATTTATCTCAATAGCTTTAGGTTGAGATGCTAGCCCAACATCTCCATGCTTTCTGAGTAAGTCAGCTATTTCACTACTAGCATTATCTCTACTTCCAGGATTCCATTTATCAGCCTCGCTTAAGTCTAATGGAGATACGCCATCATTATTTTTAATATTAACATCTGCTCTATTGAGTATTAGTATCTCAACAATTCGCAATTGCCTTTGTATAACAGCATAATGCAAGAGGGTATTTCCCCGTTCATCTTTTTTGCTAAGATCCAAGCCTCCCGACAAAAGTTCCTTTAGGGCGTTGATGTCGCCTCTATCTATTACTTTTTTTATTACTTCATTCATCCTGCTTTTTTTGGGCTGGATTTTTCAGGCTGCTAGCCAGTAACTCTGTTATTTCATTATTCTTCAAGGCCTGAGCGAGTTGGAGCAAAGAATAATCTTTGTGAATCAGATATGCGGGATCAGATCCATTTGAAATTAGTATTTCAGCAATTCTTTTGTTCCCTTTCAGTATGGTGAAAAGAAGTGGTGTTATTCCGTTAACTGCCTTGCGAGCCCTGTCCCCTTCGGCCTCCACAACATTTTCAATAACATTCCAACTATTCTTGGAGACATAATAAAAAACCGGATACTTACTATAATCTATTGATTTTAGATTTGCTTTAATCTTTTCAAAAACTTCAGCATGAGGTGATTGCTTGGAATAATTCTCATCTAGTACCTCTATTACCGGCTCAAATAATTCGCGATTGAACCTCAATTCTCTTGACGATCGGGCTGATGAACTTTTCAAGAGAAAAACTACTTCAGGGTATGGACTTGCTAGATCCAAAGGGGATTCACCGGCCGACACGTAATCAAGGTCAGCACCCGCTTCAAGCAGTAGCCTTACAACCTCTTCGCTTCCTCTTTCAGCTGCGAAATGTAATGGTGACTTACCGGTTTTCGACCACTCTGGAAAGTAATCCAAAGCCTTTCTATCCGATTGAGCTTTGTTTAGCTTATAACTAGGAGTCGCAGCCTTGGCGTTAACTTCCAGTCCTTTTTCTATCAGGAAAGATACTATTGATTTTGAACCTACTTTCGCCGCTATGTGCAGCATCGTGATATTGCTGAGGTCAACCACATTAATTTTTGCACCACATGAATCAACCAGATATTTAACAAGATTAATATTTTTACTTTTTACAGCATGAAAAAGCGGTGTCTGCCCATCAAAATCCCGGGCTTCAACCCATGCACCTTTTTTAATCTCTGCTTTAACTGCTTCTAAATCCCCTTTGGCACATGCTACGTTTAATCGTATTTGAGATCTTTGATTAACTGTCTTCCCAGGCTCAGGCTTTTTTACGGCTACATTATTATTCACACCCTGGGCGGATATATAAATGCAAAGAAATACAAAATAAATTGATACAATTCCTAATTTCATTTTCAAGTGATACAGAGGTATGAAACTATTACAACGTCCATGTAAATAAACATATTATTTTATCTAATTGTGGCATAATTGCCCTATCCTCTCTGCTTCGGCTTTTGCAACGGTATTGTTTTAGCCTTCCTGAGCAGCGTGAAGTTGGGTGACTCAGGTTCTTCGGAGTTAGGCCGCCATCGCTGTACATCATAAAGTGGTAATATGTCGTGTAGGAGTGGCGCATCGCATCGTGAGCCACTGCCCGATTACCTTCCTTGACCACTCCCACAACCAGCACGGCTGCGATTGTTGTGATTAGAAGGTGTTTCATTTCCCTTCAGCTTTCAATTCTTCAAATTAAAGGGCTAGTTGTCGGCATGAGTATCAGTTCAACGCATTTTATTGATTGCATTCTGCCTATTCCAAAGGCTCAGTTTTCGAAGATTCAATTCTTCCGACAAGAAACCACTTATTCTCCTTCTTTCGGAACAAATAAATTCCTTCACCATTGTGAAAAACATCCCCTGATTTGTTGTACCTTGCGTAGCCCATTCTGGCTGTAGTA
>Ga0233434_1002992_pt1 | contig 14199 bp, 12 predicted proteins | sample SI_122_August201_4_FD_182738 | JGI IMG/M metagenome (GOLD analysis project Ga0233434, IMG submission 182738) | Seawater microbial communities from Saanich Inlet, British Columbia, Canada - SI_122_August2016_120_MG | ecosystem: Environmental > Aquatic > Marine > Inlet | place: Canada: British... | reverse complement strand
TCAAATATGTTGTAGATAACACCAATGCCAAATCACTAATTCCAATTCACACACAACATGATGAGTACCACAAGAAATGGCACCCTAATGTCACTTCTGTGAATCAACATGACGTGCACAAAATGTGATTATTTAGATTAAGAACAAGCAAATATCATAAAATTTTAAAAAAGTTCTGTATTTCGATCTAAGACATGGTGATCAATTATTTTATGGATTTTTTCTTGTGTAGAATATATTATTTGCATTTTCAGAATTTGTACAAGAGCATTTCTAACATATGACTCTAATTTTTCTTTTATTTTTTCATCAGTTAATTCATTTTTGTATTCATTTGGAATAATTTTAAAAATGTCATATTCAGATAAAATTTCATCAACACAATTCCCATTTTTTATTTGATCCATTTTTTCACTAGAAAGTAAATTTTTAAGTGTCTTATTAGACAATAGTTTTTCAAGTTTATCTTCAGAAAGAGGCATGATTTCTCTAATCTTTTCTTTCCTAATCTTCCCATGAACAATTTCACTTCTAATCCCATAACAACTTTTTATAAAATCAAGACACGTCATTTTTTTAGAATCATCATTTTCTAAAATCATTGATGCACGTAATGAAACTCTATCAGTTACATCATAAGTTTGAACATTCAAAAGTGATTCTAAAGAAATCATCAAATCAGTAATTTGATCCTCAATTAATTTATTATCATAAATATAATCAAATCTTCTAATGGCATAATTCAAGTAAGCAATTGGTTTTTCATCAAAGGTTGCCCAAATCTGTTCTAAATTAAGGAAATTCATTTTTAAACGAGAAATATCATCGTGTCTCAAAACATATGGCATTCCCAGAAATTGCTCTGTTTCAATTGTTCCAGGGGCAAGTTGGCCCTGCCATGAAAGTGGATGATAATCATAAAAATGTCCGTGTTTTACGTCGCCAGGATTAGTTAATCGTAATGCACACATAAAAGAAAATACAGCCTGTTGAGGATCAATGGTAGATTCAACAAGGGTGGAAAAGGACAATACAAATTTTATTTTTTTTATAGGGAAAGAAAGTTCAGGATCCAAATCACCCTTATGAATATCTAAACTTGAAATCCGGTCAAAAAAATAAGGAGATATTTTTGAAATTTTAAAATTTTCAATTTCAATTTCTTCTAATTCAGTATCAAAGTTGTATAAAGGAGTAAAGAAAAATCTAATTTTTCCATATTCAGAAACAATAGATTTTTCTAAAAAAGAATAACATTCATTGAAAATTTCTTCATTAATTTCAGTATTTTGTGATTTGAAAAAATATGTTCGAATAAATTCTTTTAATAATTCCAACTTGTTAAAAGAAAATGAATTTAGAAATTCTAAATCTAAAAAATTATCTATAAATTTCTGTGTAGAACTTAAGGCAAGAAATTTTTCAGAACATAAATTAAGATTTAAAAATTTTTGTTGGTATATGTTTTTTGAATTTTTCTCATCAATTTTACTTGTCCATTTTGTTTCATACAAATAATCAGAATTACTGTTAGAGAAATCTTCCAAACATTGAAAAAAACTATTTTTTAAATTGACATAATGTTTATCTTCCATTTCAATCATAATGTATTTGGATGAATTTTTGGAGACAATGAAACATTGTATCCCTTTTCAGATAATGCTGTTTTTAACGATTGGGCATTTTCAGGATTACCTGTACGTTTAGAATTATCTACAATGACATTTTCAGGAGAAATATCATCCACATATTTTAATACCTCTTCAAATGTAGCATGCTCTTTAAGATTGACAATAAACATTTGACTTTCATTCTCCAAACTAGTTGAAGTGGAGGATCCAACTCGGATAGAAGGGATTACAGGTTCAACAACTTCACATGCTGTATCTCTAGTAGTAGAAAAGAATCGTATGAAAGGGTGGCTATTTTTGTAGTATGTTGTAAATTTCTCCTCATCATTTTCAATCAATCCACATTCAAAACCATATGCAGTATAACTAGATGCGAGATTTACATCAGTTTTATTTGCCAAAAATGGAATATCAGGATCATCTATTATTTTTCGTACCCAAGACATTACCATTTGCAATGTACCTCTACTAGCATGAATATTGAGTTGTTTTTTCTTACCATCAATCATGATTTCTTTAATTTTAGAAGCAATCATGTTTCTTGCCTCAACTGTTTCAATAAATTTTTGTCTTTGTGATCTTACACCATGGGTTGCATCTAAAATCAAATAATTTACATCAATTTCAGTATCGGTATCTTTTATTTCACTGGAATATTTGAAGTCACTCGAATACAAAATAGAAGTATTATTCTTTTCAACTAACAATTGTCCTGAACCTAAAATATGATTTGCTTTCTTAAAAGAAATATCATAGTTGTGAATTTGTTTAGAATGATTTAATTCCAAACCAAAAAAATTCGTTCTTTCTTTAATCCATTCAAAATCTTGCATCAATAGTGTAGATGAAAGTGTTTTTGTGATATCCGTAGAAAAAACTTTAGAATCAACTCGTCCTAATGCATCTTCCAACCCCCCTATATGATCAGAATGTATGTGAGTATAACATGCAATACGTTTGTCATCATCAAAACCATATCTATTTGGTCCATCACACATTATAGAATTATCTATTACAATCGTTCCATATGGACGAATTTTTATTAGTTCATCAATAGGAGTATTATTCATTTATTTCACCAAAAATTCAGAAATTTTATCATACTCTAAATTCAATTTTTGAATGTAATTTTTATAAATTCGATATTCTTCTTCTTTAAAAGAAATTGCAAGATTTTTTCCTTTAATGATGATGGATTCAACAGAGGGAATTCCAAATTTTTCAAGTAATTTTTCAGTAATTATAGATTTTTCAGAAGAATTAGAATTTTTTGAAAGTTCCTCAATTTTCTTTTTTGTTTCATCCAACATTGAAATAATTACCAGATATGTAGTAGATATAACGGGTCTTGCACTGGTAATTTTTTCAATCACCTCATTTAACGGTAAATCATTTTTTTTATAGAAAGAAATTATTTCTCTAATATCTGGAACATCAAGGCTTTGATTTGATGCTTCTTTGAAAAGAAGTAATTGATCATCAGGTTCATCTAAAGAAGGAATCGAGGATGCAGCACTAAAACCAACACCTACATCTTGAGATTTACCCCAAATTACAGCATCTTTACACTGTTCAGGTAATTTTAAGAGATTTAAAAAATCACTAGTAATTTTAGTCGCAATGGGAAGCAATAATTTTGCAGTGTCTGAACCCTCTTCAGCATACAATCTTTCTATATATTGTGCTGTTTGAATTGGGGACAAAGGGCGTTTTAATCCAGTTCCAGCAATATTGATACTAGACAATAGCTTAGCATATTCCTCATTATCCTCCATTAATCGTGACAAGTTAGTCACCAGATGAGTCTAAACCTTGAATAATCAAACTTGCAGCAGCATCGCTTTTGGATGAAAATTCATTATTCTTTTGGAATCGTTCTAATCTTTTGTTTTCTGAAGCAGCAAGATCTACTGTTATTGGTTCAGTGACATTTTTAGTTCCCTCACTGACCAGAGTAGAATTTTCAGTTTGAGGATTTTCTTTTCCATACTCAACCATATTTTTTTGCTGTTTTTTAGATAGTTTGAACTCCTGCATCTTTTTTGCTAAATCAAGAACATCATCACCTTTTTCTTCAGGAGTTTCAAATTTTTCAAATCCTTTTGCATCAGTTGCTCTAATTGCAATTTCAGGAGAAATTTCTCCGGCTTCAACTGCGTTTCTCACCATGTCAGGAACTTTAGGTAAATCAAGACAACTGTTTACTTGTTCCCTTGTAATTCCTAATGTTTTTGAAATTTCATTTTTTGAAACTTTCTGGGCAAACATATTTGCAACATGTCTCATCATATCTTTATTGGTCATTTTTTGTCTAGCTTCATTTTCTAACCAAGAAATGGTACTAGACATCATATCGTCTTTTGGTTTTTCAATCACCATTGCAAGAATTTCAGACCACTTGAGAACATCTTTGTGGGCATAAAAACGTCGTTGACCAACAATCAATTCGTATTTGTCACCAATAGGATAAACTACAACAGGTTGAATTAGTCCGATATTACGAATTTGTTCAGCAAACATTTCTAAACCTTTAGTTACCTGATTCTGTCGAGCTTGTAAATTACTTAGTTGGATTTTATCAATAGGAATTTTTTTTGTTTCAATTACTTTGATTTCAGTGTTATTTTGTTCTGACATATTTTTTCTTAATTTAAACAGTATTAAATATTTTTATTATTCATCTCCAGATTCTTTAGATTCTACTGCCAAACGAATATCCTCTTCTGTCCATCCTGTTTTTCTCATTTTATCCACATCTTGCTTTATTTTTTCATCCAAGTTAACATACCATTCTTCAAAACCTGTTTCTTTAGAAGTTTCTCCAACTTCTTCTTCTGAAACTTCATCTTCAAAAGAATTACCCGTTACCACAGAATTTGTTTTTGTGGAATCATTACTGTGAATATTAGATTCAACAAGAATAGATTCAATAAATTCTTCAAAATCCCCATTTTGAATACTTTGAAGCGCATCAATTAGTAATTGAATTTGTTTTCTGCGAATTGAAAATCCTTTAGTACGGAAAGGATTCCCATCAAAACCCGTAATAATAGAATTAAAATAATATTTTTCATCATTTATTTTACTTTCACGTCTTTTTTTACCTTCTATTTTATTTTGTTCAGATGTTTCTAAATCTTTTAACATATGTTCACGAAGAGCATATTCTTTTTCTTCTTTAGGATCTAACATTCGTGAAATTTTTAGTTTAGCTCTTTCTGAAGATTGATGTTCCCATATATCAAGAAATACATATTTTTTTTTATTTCCACCAACCATGGAATTTTTTAAAATTACACATAAAAAAGATTTAGGGTGATTTTCAAAGGAAGTTTAAGAATGGATGATATTATATCATATTATTAAAAATTAACATGGTTCAATTCAAAATACATTGAATTTTTAGTCGAGAATAAAAATTATAAGATTTAATTTTGTTTCCACCATCACAGATTTTTTCATATTATAACACTCCAAATTTAGTTAGAACATAACAATATGAAAATTATTTTTGAAAATGTAGATGTGATCTCTATTAAAATTTATTATGAAGGTACGAGTTATCACAAAAATGGACATAGATGTCAACATGCTCATCAATGAAGTCAAACCTGATGTTGAAGTAATTTCTCATGAAAAAAATCTCAATGATAATCCTACTGCTTTTCCGTTTTGGATTGCAAGAATACTTTTTGAGGATATGGATGATGATGATGCAGAAATTGGTGAAAAGGAAGAGAGCATGGCATAGATATTTTACAAATAGATGAAGATAAAAAAGAAATTACCATTTGTCAGGCAAAATGGAGTGATAGTTTTACACATAAAATAGCAGGTGAAGACATTTCAAGACTTGTAACTTCACCCGAGTACCTATATGGAGAAGAGGTGATTGGAAATAGAGAATTCAATAATAGAAAAAAAGATTTTAGAAATGCAATTTTATCAGGTGAAAAATATAAAATTAATTTAATATTGATTGTGGCAGGGGATTTTTCAGGAGATCAACAAAAAGAAATTGATGTTCAAAAACAAAAGGACAGTATTAAAATTGGCAATAATCAGTTTGATTTAACATTTGAAACGTGGGATAAGGAATTTATCTATAATCGAATTTTTCATCCTAAAACTAATGATGTCGCTTTAGAATATGAAAAAGTAATGGAGTATACTCATGGAGAACGTGAAAATGGATTTTTTATAATTAAAGGTACGGAGTTAAATGATCATTTAAAAGAAGAAATGTACCAACCTATTTTTGAATATAATCCAAGATTTTATCTAGGGTTAAAATCAGGAGGTAAAAAAAATATTAATCGATATATCAAAGAAACAGCGGAAGATGAAGAAGATTCAAAAAACTTTCTTGAATATAATAATGGTATTACATGTTTGTGTGATTCATTTGAAATAGGGGAAAAAACAATTGTAATTAAAAATTTGAAAATAGTAAATGGATGCCAGACTGTTGTTTCATTAAGTAAGTCAGCGGTAAACGATAATGTCAAGGTACTTTTTAAATTGTATACAATTGATCAATCTTCAGAATTAAAAGAAAACATAAGCAATTACACTAATTCCCAAAATCCAATTTCTCCCAGAGATATTAATTCAGGTCATAATCAACAAAGAAAGATTCAACGTGAAATTGCCTCATATGATGGATTCTTTTGGGAACGAAAGATGGGGGAAAGGATTTTTCATGAATATGATAAAGATTGGAAACGTAAGCATAGTCCTTATTCATTAAGAGTTATAGACAATCTAAAAGTTGCAAAATTGGTTTATGCCTATCATTATCAAAATCCATACAAAGCTGTGATGGTAAAAGAAGCAGATATTTTTGATGCAAATGATGAGAGTTTTAAGAAAATTTTTAACGATACCCCTTCAAAACAATTCATACTTTCATGGATATTGGAACTAGGTCGTAAAAAAGCAGTTTCAGCAATCAAAAAAGATCTTGGGAAGAATAAAGATGAACAAGAATGGGACATCAAACATGAGAGTATATTGAAATTATCCTCAAATAATTATTTCAAACATACATCACTAGCAATATTCACACATTATCTTAACGAAAATCCCATAAATGATAACATTGAACAAGCTATTATCAAAATTATGAGTGCATCTTCACGAAAAGACACAAAAAGATTAACAATTTCAAAACAGTTTGAATTCATTATTCCAATCTTTATTTATCTTCTAGGAAAATTAGAAACGGGTATGAGGGGCAAGTTTTTTGATGATCAAGATATTTCTAAACTAGAAAGCAAGGAGATAATTGCCAAACTAGAAAATAAAACTTCAATTAACGATATTAAATCTAAACTAGAGACAATGAATGATGAAACTGATAAAGGAATAACAAATAAACTAAAAGATTATTTTGATAGAATCATAGAACAATCAGAAGATTTAGACTAGAGTCACATTAATTTTTAAATTCGGATTTTTGCTATTGATTCCAAAGCATTCAAAATCTCATTTATTGCAAAATCAATTTCAACATCAGTGTTGTACCTATTACAACCTATTCTAATGGAATTATGTGCCTGATCTTCACTTAATCCTAACGCCAATAACACATGGGATGGTTCTACTAAATCACTAGTACAGGCAGAGCCAGCTGAGATTGCCAACTTTTTTGAAACTGTATTAATTATTGATTTACTTTGTACACCATCAAATCGAATATTCAAATTATGACTCAATCTATTTGATAAATGTCCATTTAGTTTTCCTCCAACTGCAGAAAACTTTTCAAGCATTGTTCCAGTCCACTTTTTGTATTTTTTGTTTTCTGCCTCCATCTCATCAATTGCAATCTCTACTGCTTTTGCAAAACCTACAATTCCTGGAACATTTAATGTTCCTGAACGAATATTTCTCTCTTGGCCTCCACCATATACAATAGAATTAATTTTTACACGAGGTAAAATACTGCGAATGTATAGTGCACCAATTCCTTTAGGTCCATAAATTTTATGAGATGACATTGACATTAAATCAATATTCATTTGTTTAACATCAATTGGAACATGACCTAATGCTTGTGCAGCATCTGTATGAAACAACACATCATATTCATGTGCAATCTTTCCAATCTCTTGTATATTTTGTATGGTTCCAATCTCATTGTTTGCAAACATTATAGAAATTAGTACAGTCTCATCTGTAATGGAATTTCTCAATTCATCCAAATCAATTAATCCATATTCATCAACTGATAGATACGTAACTTTACAACCAATTTTTTCCAAATGTTTTGCAGTATCTAAAATTGCATGGTGCTCAGTAATGCATGTAATCAAATGATTTCCCTTACTCTTGTTTCTCTCCATCACTCCAATCAATGCCAAATTATCAGACTCTGTAGCTCCAGATGTAAAGATGATCTCATCCCTGTTAGCGCCAATTGATTTTGCAATGCTCTCCCTTGCTTGTTGTACTGCAATTGATGCATCATATCCAAACGAATGATCTAAACTTGATGCATTTCCAAAATTTTCTGTAAAATAGGGCTTCATTTCCTCAAATACGCGACTATCTACAGGAGTAGTAGCATGAGAATCAAGATAGATAGGGAATTTTATCTCAGACATTGCGCTCTTCTTTGATTAATTTGTAAAAATCCTCTAAACTTTGAATTCTAGGAGATAATGCAATTACACCGCGATTAATGTGACATCTAGTCATATCATTTAATTCAGATTCTGACAAGCCATCTTTTTTTAATCTATTTTTCATCAAACCAAGATAAAGATCCTCATACTCTCCAAACAAGACACTTGGTTCAATATCAGAACCATCCTTATCATATTGAGTAATTATTGGTGCTGATTTTTCTTTAATTGACAAACACAATGCAAATCTTGCTAAAAGATTTGGAGTCAACCCAGTTCTATTTTTTAATCTACCCAACAAGTTTTGGCTTTTTCCACTTAGTTTTAGTCTGCTAAACTTCAAGTGGCATCTCCTCATTATCAAAAAAGTATCCATCATGAATTCTTGTTTTACCTTTAGTTGTATCAAAATCAATTGTGTATGATTTTGAAATTTTTGGTTTTAGTTTTTCGTAATATCTAGAATCAATTTCAGAATCAGTTGATAAGATAATTGTTTGCTGAGATGTATCTGGGAAAAAAGATTCAACAAGACTTAATCTATGATCAACATCTAATCTTGCAAGAGGAGTATCAATCATAAATGGTAGTGGACGTCCAGAAGTTTTTGCCAATCCCCAAACAAGTGCAGTAGCATAAATTTGTAATTCCCCTTTAGATAACATGTCTTTTGTTATCTCGTCATCATTTGCATTGTATAGTTTTACAGTAAATGTATCTTTATCAATAACAACTTTGGTGATAAAATCTTTTTTGTGCAATAGTATGTCTAATCCCTTTAGAACATTATTTTCTAAAAGAGATATTTTCTTTGCACGTAATGATTGAGAGTAATCTTCCAAGACATTCATTACAGAATTTGCCATCAAATCACTAGAAGATAATTTTTCGGATGATGTTTGACGATCCAAACTAATGCGAATTTTGGAATTGAGCATTCTGAGTCTTATTTTACCTTGAGATAGGTCAGAGTCTATTTTATCTAGATGATCCTTCAAATCTCTTTCTTTATCTCGGAGATGATCCCTCTCAGACATTATGGACTTTATTTCATCAATTTCAGGCTTGATTTTACCTACAACTGCAAACTTTTCCAAGGCTCTTTTTTGAATTCCGTAAGATTTTGTCAAATTTTGTATTTGTTCGATAGTATCGCCCTTACAGTTTTTGATCATTTCAAGTACATTTTCCATATGTACACTAGAGAAATTAAAAAACAGATCTGCCGTAGAATTTTTGTTTAATTCCTCTTTGAGAAATTTTATCAGTTCAGTATCTACTGATTGTTTTATGGATTTTGAGACATCAGGTAAAAACGATTCTGAATTTAACAGAGAAGATATTTTTTTGTTGTTTTTCTCAAATATTTTTTGTTCATAGTTTAAACTGATTGTATTTTTATCGGATTCAATCTGTCCTTTTATTTCATCTAATTGCTCAGGGATTAAACAAAAGGGTAATTCTGTAGAACACAAATTTTGAATCTCTCTCTCAGTTGTAGAAATTTTCTCAGTCATGTTTTCTTCATTTTTTTCCATCTCTTTTTCTTTCTCGTAATAATTGCCTCCAATCTTTTCAAATCTTTCAGTTACTAACAAAAATTCATTATGTGTCAATGTTATAGATTTATTTTTTTCTTTATGATCAGAGTCTAAGGTTTGATTTTTATCTTCCAAAATTTCTTGGAGAAACAATAATGATTGTAATTCATCTCCAGTAAATTCTTTTTCTCTTATTTCATTTGTGGTAAATCGTAACAGTGATTCATAATTTTCCAAATGTAATGTTCTGTTATGCATTTTTCTATAATCTTCATAATTTTTTCTCAACTCCACAAATTCTATTAATTCTTTTTTTAACATTTCGTGTTTTAGTTTTTCTGGAGTCATAGTATCGTTTTTTACTGTCTCTTTTTTTTCATCATTGTTTTTCTTTTTTGATTCTCTATACAATACAAATCCAATATCTTTTTGTAATTGATTTACAAGATCCAATCCAAGTAAAGTATCAAAAGAAGATTGAATGTATTTATTTTCATTATTGTCATTGGCGATATTTTGAATTTTCTCACCGTCAAAAAAGAACAATTTTGCAATGCCTCTAGGGATTAACTGGTTAATGAATTGCTGCCATTCGGACTTTTCAATAGAGTCAATCTCTTCAAATCTCATTTCAGTATGTCTGTTCTTTTTTCCAGGCACATTGATGTCTAATTCCTTGAATTCTTTTGAGTCAGAATCGAATTTTTGTATGGATAAATCATCATCGATTTTACCATTATTGTTTTGCCAGGTGCGGGTAATTTTGTATTCATGGACTTTACCATCAAAGGCAATCTCAAACTCGATGGAAATAGACGCAGTTTTAGATGAGGATTTTAGATCTAAATTCCTGTGAAATGAACGTAATATTTTATTCTCATAGTCTTTTTGTAATCCTGCATCATCAAAATCCCTACCGTAAAAACATAGCATTATTGATTCAAAAAGTGTAGTTTTACCAGCACCATTTTTTCCACCGCATAAAATTACAGTCTTTTCTTTACTGGGTTTAAAATCAAATTCGTTTACTCCGCCATATACTCCAAAATCATTTATGAATATTTTATTTATTATCATAATCTTATTTCCCGCCTCCTTTGACAAGGGTTACTGGCGTAGGTTTTATTTTATCTTGGATATCTTTTTTCACTTTCAACTTCTCCATAATTATTTCAAACTCTTCCTTATTTTCAAGATCTCGCCATTCTTTTGAGAGTTCAGAACGAATTTTATCAAAAATCTTTGAATGTCTATTTGCACCTTGAGACTTTAATTCTAAATTCAGTAGATTACTAACTAATTTGAATGATATGTTATGGGTTGAACATGTGTCTTCCAATAATTTTTGTTCAGTCTCATCAAAGTTTCCCAACTCATTTTGAATACTGTTTAGATTTTTACCTGTAATCTCTTGATATATTGAATATGCAGTATTCTTCCAATCACCTTGCTCCATTCTCCATATTCTTTGAATTTCATGAATCTCTTCTTCCAAAATTAATTCCATTTCTGGATCCTTTTTGATTTTTTGAATTTTCAGTTGTCCTTTTAGTAATTCTTTGAGATACTCTATTCTAAACTCCATTTTATATGGTCCAGGCGTATATTTTGTTAAATATTCATTACACTTTTCACATTTAATTGATGAAAGATCATTTTTCTCTTTACAGTGAACACATTTTTTTATTAAAACCCAAGGTTCCTGACATGTCTTAGTTTTGCACTTAATCGATAAAGGACCGTTTTCAGTACCACATTCTTTGCACTTTTTTGTAAACTCCCAAGGTTCCTTACATGTCTTAGTTTCACACTTAGTCAACAAAGGACTATTTTCAGTACCACATTCTTTGCACTTTTTTGTAAACTCCCAAGGTTCTGAACATACATTGTTTTTACATTTAGTCAATAATGATTTAGTTTCAGCATTACATTCTTTGCACTTTTTTGTAAACTTCCAAGGTTCTGAACATACATTGTTTTTACACTTAGTCGACAAAGGACTATTTTCAGTACCACATTCTTTGCACTTTTTTGTAAACTCCCAAGGTTCTGAACATACATTGTTTTTACATTTAGTCGATAAAGGATCATTTTCAGCATCACATTCTTTGCAATACACTTTACCATCATGTGTTTTTAGATCAATTCTTCCACTACGTCTTTTTCTTTCTCGATATTTTTCCCAAACATTAGAGTCTTGAGTGTCTTTTAGTTTTTGTCGTAATTCAGCTAGGACCTCCATCCATTCGTTTTTTGGATCACTATCAATTAGATTTATGAGATATTTTTGTTCATCAACTACAGTACAGGTCCAACATCCAAAACGCCCACCTCCACAAGAAGGAGTAGTAGTATCAATTACCAGAGGACACTCACTTGCATTTGCATCCTGATACATTGCAAGTAAATCTCGATTCTCCTCCCCCCACGGATTTTTATTTTCTAATAAATAATTCCAAACATCTTCAGAGGATAAATCTTCAATTGGAGTATACACAAAGGTTTGATCAAACTTTGAATGTCTAGAAAGAACACTGTTTTCAATTTTGTATAAATTCATAGATGTTTCCCTCACGGTACTTTCACTTTTTCTTGTTCCTAACAGAACAATTGCCTCACCATGTTCTGAAACGGTATCTTGAATGAATCGGTCAGCGTTTGAAATTTTAAGCATATCAGTACACCATCTAAACATAATTGTTGGTGCAGGATACCCTAACCCTAGCAGTCGAACCCAAAAAGTATCTTCAGTTTTTGGTCTTAGCAAATTTGTTCCAAGAGGAAGGTTGATTTTTTTTGCTAGTTTTTCCATTCTATCAAGACTGTCAGTAATTCGTTCTGCAATTTGTGGTGCCTCCACCAAAGTGTTAGAAGATATGATGTAGACTTTTTTCTGTAATTTTTTAGGAGGTAATTGGGATAGTGCAGTCCAAACTAGTTGAACCATGCATGTAGAGTCCTTACCTCCACTAAACCCAATAATCCAGGGACGGTTATCACTGAGGTAAACAGTTCTAATTTCTTCTAAAATATCTCCAAAACTTTTTTTCTCAAGCACAGATTTACTCAAAGTTTGGCCTCAATTACCTGTCTTTCAGGGGATAGAGATAGTCCACATTTTTTTATGATAATGTTTGCTGCTAGTTCAATTCCTATGATCTGTTTTTGCATTTGACCATTAATTATTAATCGTCCATCCCATTCAGGTGCATCCCTTGACCAGTTTATTTTTTTCAAATTTCTCAGTTGAATTTGCCAGTCGTTTGGATGTTTATCAATTATAATTCTGCATGCAATTCCCAAAGCATTCAATAGGTTGGTATTTGTGTTTACAAAATTTTTGCGTAGTTCATTTGGAAGAATATCACCTTTGAGAAGTAGTTGCCATTCCGGCATATTTTCAGATGTTGTTCTCCAAAATTCTTTAATTGTTTCTTCATTTTCTTTTGTTATTTTTCTAGTTTTACCCATTCCCAATAATTTCAAAGATGCATCAGAAATTCCATTTAGTGTAAATGCTTTAGTTGAACGATTAGAGATGGTAGTTTTTTCAAGCTCTACTCTTCCATTAAAGATTGGAACAGAATTTACTAGACTAACAATGAATTTTGAGAATTCATCACGATGATCATATAGTATGTTCAAAGACTTTGTAGGTTTTACTGCATTTTTATTCAAATCAGAAAACATTTGCTGACTTCTTCGCAAACCATCATCTTGGAAAAATACAACTGAAATCATTTCACTTCCCAATCCGGGATTTTCTTTTAATGATTCTTCAATTGCTTTTCTTCTGTGTTGTCCATCATTGATTAGTAATCTCGAATCCATATTGATGTAGAGTCGTCCTAATTTTCCATCTTTACCTGATGATGGAAACGGAACAAAATCCATTGATCCGTCAACTGAGGCAGTTAATGATGAAAATGTGTAATCTGTGAGATTATTCAAAATATAATCTTTGATTGCAGGAATCCTTGTTTCACGTAAAGTTCGCTGTGCACGCAGTTCTGGAGGAATATCATAATCATTAAAGATGAATAATTTTGGGATAATTTTCCAAGGACACATTGCAACGTAAAATTCCCGTCCAGCTTGTGTGCCACGAATTGCATCAAATCCATACTTTTCACCAGATACGGGTTGTTCAGCAACACTGGATTTTGCCATACTTTAGGCACATGGAAGTACATTAAAAACATTTGGAAGTCTATTTTTCCCAAATGGAAGTGTACTTTCTAGAGTCCTTTTTTGAGTTTGTCTAGGTCTGCCTTTGTTAATTTTATAGAGAATACGACTGCATCAGGTTTTGTTGCATTTTTAGCCATTGGATGAAATACAATTTTGACTCCATCGGATTCTTTAGTAATATCAACTGGACGACCACCAATTACGTCT
>Ga0233434_1002984_pt1 | contig 14217 bp, 20 predicted proteins | sample SI_122_August201_4_FD_182738 | JGI IMG/M metagenome (GOLD analysis project Ga0233434, IMG submission 182738) | Seawater microbial communities from Saanich Inlet, British Columbia, Canada - SI_122_August2016_120_MG | ecosystem: Environmental > Aquatic > Marine > Inlet | place: Canada: British... | reverse complement strand
CAGAGTAAAGCGTTCTTTTGAGATGTTTGTCAGTTAGTGTATCTTGTCTGTGTTTTAAAACTCGTTTTGCCTCGTCTCTTTCATCACCAATTGGTAATGACAGTACAGCATTGATTAGTTCAGGAATTGATTCTCGAATCCATCCTTCAAGCATCAGATATACTTGGGGCGGAATTAGATCGCACTTGTCTTTATCAAGATCAATTACTTCTGCAAAATTTTCATGCTCCACTCTATACACTAAAGATAATACAACATTATCAGGAGTGGGATTCTCTAAAATTTCTCTTGAACGCTCACCAGTCTTTCCTTGAGCAAGTTTGTTTTTGAGGCCTACTGGATTAATAATAATTCCATTAACTCCTACTTTGTTACCTTCAATACCTGTAACTGTTCCAAAGATAAAGTCTAAGAAGTCACCATTTTTTTTAGTAGAGAAGATATGTACTCCTTCAGATAGTTCTGGTTTTTTCCCAAACATGAATAATCTGAAAAGGATATTGTATTTAATTTAACATGTATCGACAATTCTTAATATCAGGAACAAGGAGCCTCAGCGTTGGACAAAAATCAGATTCTAAAAAAATTCTCAGAAGAACCTGACAAGTATTACAACGTCAAACTATTCCAAGATAAAGGATTTACCAGAAAATCATGCACAAAGTGTGGCAGATTCTTTTGGACACTAAACGCTGATAGAGATTTGTGTCCTGATGATGGACTAGACACGTATTCATTTATCGGAGATCCTCCAACTAGTAAGAGATTTGATTATACTCAAGCTTGGAAGCAAGTAGAAGAATTTTTTGTAAAAAATGATCACAAGTCAGTGAGCAGATATCCTGTAGTTTGTCGATGGCGTGATGACTTGTATTTTACAATTGCATCTATTGTTGATTTTCAAAGAATAATGGGAAGTAAGGTAGTCTTTGAGTTTCCTGCAAACAAGCTAGTAGTACCACAAACATGTTTGCGTTTCAAAGATTTAGAAAATGTTGGAGTGACGGGTAGACACTTTTCATCTTTTTGTATGATAGGACAACATAGTGTTCCTGATTTGGGAGGATACTGGAAAGACGAATGTGTTGATTTGGATTATAGATTACTAACAGATCAGTTTGGAATTAAAAAAGAAGAAGTAGTTTTTGTAGAGGATGTTTGGGCGGGTGGCGGTTCATTTGGTCCATCTTTAGAGTATTTTGTGCAAGGATTAGAGATTGGTAATGCCGTCTTTACTGAATTTCAAGGTGAATTAGGTCAGCACAGTACACTTGATCAGAGAGTTATAGACATGGGTGCAGGACTTGAAAGATTTGCATGGATAACAAATGGTACTCCAACAGCTTATGATTGCTGCTTTGGTCCAATTAACCAAATGTTGTTTGAAAAAGTTGGAATAGATTCTGACTCTGATGTATTGAGAAAATACTTTACAGAAATTGCCAGAGTCATCGATAATTTTGATGATCTTAATGATGTTAGAAGACACGCAATCAAAACTGCAGGAGTTACTGATTCACAATTAACAAACATGATTACACCGCTAGAAGGAATTTATCAAATTGCAGACCATCTACGAACTTTGATATTTGCAATCACTGATGGTGCACTACCAAGTAATGTTGGTGGCGGATACAATTTGAGAATGATGTTGCGACGAATCAATGGAACAATAACTCGATTAGGATTAAAGTTAGACATTGATGAGTTAATAGATACTCACATTGACTATCTCAAAGATACGTATCCAGAACTTGATGAAAAAAGAAAAGACGTTAAAGAAATTCTAAGAATCGAATCAGGTAGATACGAGGAATCAAAAATCCACATGAAGAAAAAGGCAGAAAAGATTCGTGGTAAGGGAGTCCCGTCAGTTGATGAATTAATTACCCTATACGAGTCAGATGGAATTACACCTGAATACCTCAAAGAAGTAGAGGCAATTACTGAAATCCCCTCATCATTTTATGCAAAACTCTCTGATTTGCACCAGTCAGATAAGAAAAAACCAATGGAGCAATTAGAGTTAGAAAATATTGCAGAAACTGAAATATTATTTTACAAAGATGACCCGATGGAGTTTGAAGCTAGAGTACTCAAAGTTTTTGAGCAAGGTGTTGTATTAGATAAGACATCATTTTACGCACGAGGTGGCGGACAGGAACCGGACTTGGGTACAATAGCAGGAAGTAAAGTAGTAGATGTAAACAAACACGGTGGAATTATTTTGCACGAGCTTGAAGGAGATACTCCAAAGGAGGGTGACACAGTATCATGTGTTGTAGATGCAGTTCGTCGTTCAAACATTACTAAAAACCACACAAGTACTCACGTACTAAACACATCATCTCGTAAAATTTTAGGGTCTTGGATTTGGCAACACTCTGCATTCAAAGATGATGATCATGCTAGATTAGACATTACACATCATTCATCATTAACTGATTCACAAGTACAGCAAATAGAGGATGCGGCAAACCAAATGGTACAAGACAACATTCCTGTCTCAATTGACTACTATGATAGAGGAACTGCTGAACAAAAGTATGGATTTAGAATTTATCAAGGTGGGGTAGTACCAGTGAAATCAGTAAGGATAGTATCAATTGCGGATAAAGATATTGAAGCATGTGGCGGTACACATGTCAAAACAACTGGAGATATTGAACTAATCAAAATTACAAAGACAAAAAGAATTCAAGACGGTGTAGTTCGTTTAGAGTTTGTCTCAGGACCAACTGCTGCAGCTTACGTTGAGGAGCAAAAAGTATTAGAAAAACAAAATGCTGAAGAACGATTCCAAAAACAACTCAAAGAAAAGACTAGAGAAGAAAATAAACAAAAAGCACGTGACCTTATTCCAATTTTACTAGATGAAGTTCTAGCTGGAAATTCTGGAAATATTGGAAAAATTTCAGTAAGTAACAAATTGTGTTTTTCAGCAGACGAGTCCTATGATGATTATTTCCATCAAAACTTTGGAAAGAAACTAGTATCAAAAGATGAAACTGCAGCTTATTGTGGAGTATTCGAATCTGGTCCAACAATTAGAATAATGATATTTGCAGGTACGAAATCAGGTGTTGATGCAGGCTCAATTGCACGTGAAATCTCAACTATCTTAGGGGGTTCTGGTGGTGGTGATACTAAATTTGCACAAGGTGGAGGAAAAGACACATCTAAAAAAGAGCAGGCAATAGCCAAAGCAAAATCAATGATTTTAGGATGATACTATGACAATAAACTGGAATGAAATAGAAACTAAATGGCGTAGCAAATGGTCAGAGTCAAAAGACTTTGAAACAAATCCAAATGAAAAACAAAAAAAATTCATTACAGTAGCTTATCCCTATCCAAACTCACCACAACACATCGGACATGGTAGAACATACACACTAGCTGATGTTCATGCAAGATACTATCGAATGCAGGGATACAATGTATTATTTCCAATGGGATTCCATTATACTGGAACTCCAGTGCTTGGTATGGCAAGACGTATTCAAAATGGTGAGAAAGAAATTCTTGATGGGTTACGAAATGTATACAAAGTTCCCGAAGATGCAATTAAGACATTTGTTGAACCAATAAAAATCGCAGACTATTTTCATGAAGAGATAAAGTCAGGAATGATTGAGATGGGTTATTCCATTGATTGGAGAAGAGAGTTTACAACTATCGTTCCAGGTTATCAGAAGTTTATCGAATGGCAAATTACCACACTCAAAGAAAATGGAAAAATCATTCAAGGTAGTCATCCAGTTGGTTGGTGTCCTAAGGATAGTAATCCAGTATCACAACACGATACAATGGGTGACGTTGAACCAAAAATTGATGATAAGAATTTCTTGGTAAAGTTTGTCTTTGGTGAATATATTTTCCCAGTTACAACATTAAGACCTGAAACAATCTTTGGCATTACAAATCTCTGGGTTAATCCAAATACAATTTACAAAAAATTAACAGTTGATGGAGAGAAATGGATTGTATCAAAAGAATGTGCATACAAGTTAGAATTCTTTGATAAAGAAATTACAGATGATGGGGATATTGCAGGATCAGATATCATAGGAAAATATGCTAAAACCCATGATGGACGAGATATTCCAATTCTTCCAGCTGATTTTGTAGAACCTGGAATGGGTACGGGACTAGTAATGTCTGTGCCTGGCCACGCACCAAAAGACTACCAAGCACTCATGGATTTGAAGGCTAAAGGACATGAATTGGCAGTAAAAATCGAGCCTATCTCAATTATTGTAACTGATGGATATGACAAATTCCCAGCAAAGCAAATTTGTGAGAAATTAGGGGTGACTGATCAGTCAGATGAAAAATTAGAAGAAGCTACAAAGGAATTATACCTCAAAGAGTTTACTGATGGAAAATTAAATGAAGCGTGTGGGGATTTCAATAACGAAAAAGTACAGTTTGGAAGAGATAAGGTTCGAGCTTGGTTAGCTGAGAACAAACATTTAGAAAAATTCCCTGTCCTTGAAAATGCACCAGTGAATTGTAGATGTGGTGCTGAATGTGTTGTGAAGATTTTGAATAATCAATGGTTTTTGAATTACGGTGATGAAACATGGAAGGAGCAAGCTCGCAATTGTTTTGATGAGATGAACATCCTTCCAAGTAACATTAAAACAGAATTCAAAGAAGTAATTGATTGGTTACATGAACGAGCATGTGCAAGACAACAAGGGTTGGGTACAAAACTACCATGGGATAAAGATTGGATTGTAGAATCACTATCAGATAGTGTAATTTACATGGCATACTATACTATCTCACGATTTGTAAATGATGGAACAGTAACTCCTGAGAATTTGACACATGAATTATTTGATTATATTTTGTTAGATATCGGCGATGTGTCAAAAGCTGCTAGTACATCCAACCTATCTAATGATATCATTGAAACAATGAAAAAAGAATTTACATACTTTTATCCAGTTGACTCTAGACATTCAGGACGAGATTTGGTTCAGAACCACTTGTCATTTTTTGTTTTAAATCATGTTGCAATATTTGAGAAAAAATTATGGCCACAAGAAATTGTTGTTAATGGTTCAGTAATGATGGATGGAGCTAAGATGTCAAAGAGTATGGGAAATATTATTCCACTTCGTTCTGCAATTAGGGAACATGGTGCTGATCCGATTAGATTAGCAATCATTTCATCAGCTGAATTACTTCAAGATGCTGATTTTAACATGGAGTCAGTTATTGGAATTCAAAGCAAGCTTGAATCATTACTTGAAGAGTGCTCTAGGCTCAAAAATGATCCGATTTCAGGCACAGAAGCAGAAGACAGATGGATTCTATCAAAATCTCAGAACATGATTGCACAAGTTACAGAATCTATTGAAAAAATGAGATTACGTGAAGGATTGCATGATATACTATTTTCATTTGAATCAGACTTGAGTTGGTATCACAAAAGAGTACAAGCAAAAGGTAGAGAAAATATTTCAGGAATATTATACAAAATTAATGCAGCTCGTGTTGCAATGTTATCTCCATTTGCACCACATATTGCAGAAGAAATGTGGCAGCATCTTGGTAACACTGATTCTGTTTCAAAATCAGATTGGCCCGCATACTCTAAAGAGAATATTGATGCTACAGCCATTCAGTCAGAGAATTTACTTAAAGGAACAATAGATGATATTGCAAATATTCTCAAAGTTACAAAAATTACTCCAAAGAAAATTGTGCTCTATGTAAATTCAGATTCCATGAAATCAAAAGTGTATCGTAAAGTGCTTGGTATCATGGTTGGAGGACAAAACAACATGGGAGTTGTAATGAAGGAGTTAATCGCTGACCCAGAAACCACTGATGCTAAAAAAATGCCTGATTACATTCAAAAAGTAATCAAAGATTTGCATTCAGAATCAGAAGAGATTAAGCAGATGAAGTTAGAGTCTGATTCCTTTGATGAAAAGGAATTCCTATCTACAGAACTAGCAAGTATTGGTAAGAAAGAATTTGGAGTAGAGATTACAGTATATTCTGCATCAGATAGTGACATTTATGATCCTAAAGGCAAAGCACGCCATGCAAGACCATTCAAGCCAGCAATTCTAATTGAGTAATAGTTTTCTCAGATTACAAAATTATTTGTACTAGTATTTCACAATTAATCCATGGAAGGAGATTCACCAGGCGAATGTGGAGACTGTGGGAAACAATTTACGTATTCTAAAAAGCGTATGGAAACTCATTCAGAATATTTGAAAAAACATCGATGTCCACAATGTGGGAATTTTGCATTAAAAGTAAGAGTTTAGAAAAGATTTACGAATAAAATTCAGATATTTTCATTGAATAGAATTGGAAATATGGTTTAATATTTTAAAATCAAAAATTATTCAAATTGAATTTCAAAGTGATTATTCCTGTGGTTGTAATTGGTATGATATTTGGCATATTGATTTTTACTGTTGAGGGTGAATCAACACCTTCTGTGATATTTGCAAATACTGGAGAATCTCAAAATTTTAAGCCTATGGAACTAGAAATGATGGAAACTAGTGGTATCAAACACATAATCCCGCTTGATAAAATCAAAGGGGGTGGACCACCAAAAGACGGAATTCCATCAATTGATTATCCCAAATTTGCAAATATTTCTGAATCTCAATTCATGTCTAATTCAGATACGGTAATTGGATTAGAAATTAATGGAGAGGTAAAAGCATATCCTATTTTTATTTTGGTTTGGCATGAAATAGTTAATGACACAGTTGGAGATACTCCAGTGTCTGTCACTTATTGTCCACTGTGTTATACCAATCAAGTCTTTGAGAGAATGATTAATGGTAAAGAAGTGGAATTTGGTACGTCTGGAAAATTATACAATAGTAACTTGTTGATGTATGATAGATCAACTGACTCGTATTGGAGTCAAGCATTAGGTATTGCAGTTAAAGGAGAATTAACGGGATATGAATTGAATTTAATTCCTTTTGATGTAATTACTTGGGGTGATTGGAAAACACTTCATCCAGATACTCTAGTGTTAACAACAGATACGGGACACATACGCTCGTATGCAACTGATCCTTATGGAAGTTATTACACAGAACCACAAATTATGTTTCCAGTGGAACATAGAGATGATAGAATGAGTCCTAAAGAAATTGTTATTGGATTTAATCAAGGTACAACATACAAAGCATACAAACAAAATGATATTGAATCAAATGTAATTATCAATGATTCAATTGAGGAAACACCCATACTGCTTGCATCATTATTTTCTGAAAACTCTCGTGCTTTTGTAAGAGTAATTGATGAACAAAAATTAGATTTTATGTATGATGATGGAAAAATTTTTGATTCTCAAAGTAATTCAGAGTGGAACTATGATGGGTTGGCAATCTCTGGAAAACATGAAGGAAATCAATTGGAAAGAATTCCAATTGAGCCTGGATTTTGGTTTGCATGGGTAGCATTTCATCCAGATACTCTAGTTTTTGGAGATGTGTAGATGAGGCCTCTCAAAAAAGCAAGTATCGTTGGAATCATAACAATAGTGCTTTATCTTTTTGTGGTAGTAATTACAACTCCAGCATTAGAACCACTTGCTGCAATTAGTGCAGCATTTCAACTAAATGCTATCGTAATAATTGGAATGGGGTTTGGAATTGGATTACAAGTTTTCTTGTCTGAAAAAAGCAAACAATTAGGATGTAAGCTTGCAGTAAAGAAAAAAGCATTTGGAGTAAATTCAGGAAGTGTTGCTACAACATCATTTTTTTCGTTTTTCTCCCTTGTTCCACTTGGTTGTTGCGGTTGGTGGCTGTATGCTTTATCTGTACTACCAGGAATTCTTGGAACTGGAGTATCAGCATTGCTAATACAGCATAGTCAAGTGTTAGCATACCTTGGATTAGTAGTAATCTTTGGATTTGCAGGGTTAACTGCTTTCAAATTAAAACGTGAAAAACAATTACAAAAAATATCTAGTTAAATTATTAAAATAATTTTATGATTTAATTTTTTTAAATAATTTTTTAATTCCTCTATATGCCAATACAGGTACAATACAAGTTGGGCATCCAATTTTATTAATAGAGCAACAACACAAACAATCACATTGACCACTTTCATGTTTACAATTATCACAAACCATATTATTTTTTAATTTGTATAATATTTAATAAAATATCCATATTTACAGAACGTTTCTAAAGGATGAAATAAAATTCCAAGATACAACATGGACATAATAAAAAGTGCAGAATTACTTGCAAAACAGAAACATTCAGGACAATTAAGAAAAGATGGCGTTACAACATATTCAAAACATCTTGAGGACGTAGTAGGTAGGCTCAAAAGTTTAGGAGTAGTTGATGAGGCAATACTTTGTGCAGGTTGGCTACATGACACCATAGAGGATACTGAAACTAGCTTTGAGGATTTATTTCGTCAATTTGAAAGTGAAATTGCAGTTTTGGTTTTATCATTATCAAAAGACATGTCACTTACAAGGAAAAAAAGAGAGATAGTATACGTTAAACAACTCAAGCTATCATCATCAAATGCAAAACTGATCAAATTATGTGATATTTCAGCAAACCTGAGTGATATTAAAAATTGGGATGCATCAAAATCAAAAAAACTACGACAGGTAAGGAAATTACGACACTATCTGAGTATAATTAAAAATGATTTAATTTCCAACGTACAGTATCCAAAAGTTATCACACTAATGGAAAAAGTAAACCAAATTCTAAAACAATTTCATCAACGACCAATATCTTTGCAAGCATAGAATTGATTCTGAATCAGACAGAGATTCTAATTTTCAAAATCCCAACCGTCCACATAGACAATTTCATCAATTCCAAGATTAACCATAGTAACAGGAAGGTTTGATTTTGTTAATTTCATAGATGGTTCATATGAATTTAGAAAATTACAACTCATGCATATCCAGCTACCACCATCCACATGCTCCATAATCTGTAACAAGTCATCACCATTACAATTATGACATTCTGTAGGGATTTGCTCTAACTGTTTGGCTCTACAAATCAAAATTCTACCATCAGGATCATAATCTGCCATCGTAATTTCATCGGATTTACTCAAATAATTCTTTTTTTAATCAAATATTTTTTTTACAGCTGTAATTGATACAGCTACTCCAACAATTATTCCAACTATCTGAAAAAATGGTTTGAATTCATTATAGTTTCCTAGATTTTTTAAACAAGTTTCATGCCATTCTGCAGGAGCATTTGCTGCACAATAGGGAACTGCAAAATCACCAACGCTCCATATGATATATTGAGATAATTCCCCAGCGCCTGCACCCAAAGCGATTCCTAAAAGCATTATACCAATTTTTTTTATTCCATCAGTGTTAGACATTTTTTAAGATCCTTCATCTCTTTCAGCCATACAATATTCACAAGCACAATGCCAATGACACCCGAGCTGATTTGACTTTAATTCTAGTTTCTTTTCGGTTTTCTTTTCTTTTTTCATTTTTTATCCCCAATACCATTTAGATTTCTCTTTAGGGGATTCATCAATTTTATTTTCAAAAGTAGCCATCTCAAATATTTTTTCAAGAATTGATTTTACTTTCATATCCACACCCACAAATTTATGAACTTAAAGTTATTGACTTTATTCTCAATAAAGATATCAAATCAGCATGAAGGTGATTAACCCCTCACACCTAAACATGCAAACTGTTCGATATCATGATCAATTGCAACTCAAACCCAAACTAATCAAGTTTAGTTGTTGTAGTGAACATATCCTTGATACGCTGCACGGATAAGAAACATTCACAGTCTTTCAATATAATTGTCAAAGAATGTAATTACACGATATTTTGAATGCGGCCAACTTTGCCATCTTCCAATTGCACCTTAATCCCATGAGGATGAAAGTTACTTGATGTAAGAATTCGTTTCACTATTCCTTGAGTTAATTTTCCTGAACGCTGGTCTTGTTTTTGTACTATATCAACTACAATCCCTGGACTAATTTTATCTCGAGTTATATTCATTACATATTAAAAAAATATAGATTATTTCTACTTTGAATTCTAAAACCTAAATCTCAAATTGAACCATTTATACAATAATTCTCAAAAACATATGATTCATGTCTGCAAAACGAGATTATTATGAAGTTTTAGGAGTTACAAAATCAGCATCAATTGATGAATTTAAAAGACAGTATAGAAAATTGGCATTAAAATTTCATCCAGATCGTAACCAACATGTAGATACTCAAGAACATTTCAAAGAAATTTCAGAAGCATATGCTGTACTATCTGATACCAAAAAAAGGCATCTTTACGATTCGTATGGTCATGCTGGTGTGAATGGGCAGTATTCAAATCAAGATATTTTTCAAGGTGTACAAAGAGGAGGAGGATTTGATTCTAATGATGCATGGGGATGGCGTAACAAAGGCAGTGCATTGTACTTTCTTGGCAAGTATGAGGAGGCAATCAAATGTTATGACGAATCAATCAAAATTGATCCTAGCAATCCAATTGTATGGAATAACAAAGGTCTTGCATTATACTATCTTGGAAAGTATGATGAGGCCATACTAGCATACGAGCATGCAATTACAATTGATCCTAGTGATGCGGATGCATGGAACAGTAAAGGGGATTCACTAAACTCCCTAAAAAAATATGATGAGGCCATACTAGCATACGAGCATGCAATTGCAATTGATCCTAGTGATGCGGATGCATGGAACAGTAAAGGGGATTCACTAAACTCACTTGGAAAGGGCGATGAGGCAAAGAAGTGTTATGACAAAGCAAAAGAACTAGAATTAGCATCTAATGAATATTGATTTTAAAATCCCAAGCAAAATTTCAAAAAACATCAAAGACTATGAATTATCATAATCTATTTTCTTTGTTTATTATACACAAGATAAAAAATACAGCCAGCACCAATTATCCCAACACCTACTAAAATAATTTCTAATTCAAATTGCATTGCCATATACACAGTTATTAAAAATCCAAAAAGGGGCAAGATAGGGAATTTACCAATATTTAGTGGCACTCTAAATGGTCTCTCATCATCAGGTCTCACATAGCGTAGTAAAATTACTGACAAGTTTATCATCGCAAAAGTAATAACAATTGCAAAAACTACAATATTTGCAACAATAACAATATCGCCAATAAAAGCAAATGCAGATGATGTTACAAAAATTCCAATTACTGCAACCCAAGGAGTTCCAGTTTTAGAATGAACTTTACTAAAAACAGATGGTAATGAACCTGATTTTGCCATACCATACAATATTCTTGCCCCAGCTACCAAAGTGATTAGGACAGTACTTGCAGTAGCAAAAAGTGCAATGGCTGACATTGTGATTCCACCTTCCAATCCTAAACCTTTAGTTGCAATATCAGCTAGAGGGGCTGCTGATTGACCTAGTTCATCCCAATGTAAAATACGTACTGATGATAAAGAAACAAGAATGTAGATTACAGCAGTAATTATTATCGATAAAATTATTGCGCGCGGCAGTGTTTTTTTTGGTCTCTTTACTTCTTCTGCTACATTTGCCATATCTTCAAATCCAATAAATGCAAAAAATATCAAAACAAATGCTAGTATTATTCCAGTCATTCCATGTGGTGCATCAAAATAATCAACAGGTTCACTAACCTCAAATGTAAAGCCTAAGAAAATAATTATTCCAAGACCAGCAATTGTCACTAGTGCAAAAATAGTATTTGCCCACGCAGATTGTTTTATTCCAATAAAACTAACAAGGGACAACCCTCCAAGAAGTAAAATTGCTGAAAATGTAATTGGAATATCTAAAAATTGTGCAAAATAACCACCAAACCCTAACGCAACAGTTGCACCAACAATCATTGATGTAATGGCAGTTAACCAACCAATCAAAAATCCAATAAATTCACTTTTGAACGCATTTTTTACAAAAACATATTCTGCAGCTGCTCTTGGAAATAGTGTTGTAAGTTCTGCATAGCTTAGTCCGGCAAATATTGCCACAATTGCAGCTAAACCAAAAGAGATCCACATAGAATTTCCAGCAAAACCTGCAGCCTCACCGATTAAAACATAAATTCCTGCACCAAGGGTTAATCCTACCCCATACATGGTAAGTTGAAATAATCCCATGTGGCGTTTTAGTTCAGACATCTAGTTTATTTTGAATCTATAGAAATTTGAAGCTTTAGAGATATCAAATACTTGGGATTGATTTGAAACAAATAATGTATCAATGCTTAACTTCAAAATTAATAATCATATTTAGAAATAAATAAGAATCATATCTTTAGTTTTGTATGAATAATAAGAAAATTATGGTTTGTTTAGATGGATCAAAAAATTCTCTACGAGGATTAGATAAAGCAATTTCATTTGCAAAGCAATCAGATGCCTCAATTATTGGCGTTCATAGTGATACAAGTTTTAGTGCATTTTCTGCTGTTCGTGCACCCATACTCCCAGAGAAAAAATGGAAAAAAGATGTGAGAAAAATAATACAAGATGCAATGAAAAAAGTAGAAAAAAATAATATTGAATTTCAAGGAGTTGTTATCGGAGGTCATTCTTCAGGTATTGATTTAACTATATTTGCTAATAATCCAGCAAACAAAATTGATCAAATTGTTATAGGATCCAGAGGAATGGGATTTCCAAAGGAGTTATTTTTTGGAAGTACATCAAACTTCATCCTACATAAAGCAAAGGCTCCAGTAACAATAATCAAATAATTATCATCCTGTCATCCCAAAATTGAATATTAAGAAGCTTGAATAATTTTTGAGATGAAATAAAATGCATATAGTTATGATTCTGATTTAATTTTATCTGAAGCATATGTTGGAAACAAAGACGGTATCCAAGCATGAATAAACAATGCCACACTCATAGACATTGCTCTCCACCAATGAGATGTGTAAGTTGTATTATTTTCCTCAAGGTGCTTCATAATACAAATATTTACAAAATAAAGTAATAACAGTTTCTAAACTATAATTTGAATCTACAGAGGTAAATCTAAAGAGTTTCTAAAAATGATATTTCTTGATTAATTTTTTCCAACTCAAATTCTAATGAATGTATGGTAACCATAGAATTATCTATTTGCCAATCATGATTTTCAACTGCACCAAGATATTTTTTATATTCTATTTGTAATTCTAATAATTCTGATAGGTATTGAGCATCATCAATGTGTGTATTTTCATGCATAAAATAGGAGGTATTGTATCGGTCACTAATTATCATCATATAATTTAAAACGGCATCCTCATCAAATGTCTGATTTGAATTTTGTATTTCAATGCCAGCTAATAAAAATAACAAAAACCCAACTAATGAGGCAATCAATAACACCTCTTTGTGTTTTAGAATTTTTGATTTTAGTACGGATTCCTTTTTGAATTCATTAAAATCAATTACCACCATATCATAGTTACAAAATAGAGATATTTTATGGCAGATCTGCTTATTTTGAGCAGATGTTTTTCATTATTCTGGTGAATTATTTTCTACTGGCTACTACTTTGTCCAATATCATCTGAACACAATCATGACAAATTACTGATTTCTCATTCATACTACGAATTACATCATCATCTTGGAAATCTGAATCATAGGTAGCACCAATGACTATTTTGTTACTCCACACATCATAATCACCTTTGAGTTTTGAGCAGGATATACAATTCAACATTCTACATCATTATCTAATTAGAATAACCTACAGTTTTCATGCCAAAACAAGCCTTTCCTCCCTTACTCCAGCATTTACAAGAACAAGAAACTGCCAGTCCAGTTTCTATATCTTTGACTACTTTATGAAAAACCCCTTCTCTGATTTTTGATTCAATTGATATTGTTTCATATCTATCAGGGTTATCGTCAGAGTTTTCCAATATTGTTAGTAAATAATCAATCACTAAAAGTTATTCCATAGTTCATATTGATATGAATTAGCAAAATTTTCATGAATTTATTCAAAAAAAAGATGGAAGAACCTACTCTAATTTGTAGAATATGTGAAATGGAATTTACTGATCCTCAACGAACAATGAGACACATGGTTAAAGCACATTCAAAACCGCAAAAAATAAAGAAATAAGATTTTTAAAAAATATTTTAATTTATCTAAAGCGAGATTGAAAGAGCTGAAGAGGCCCTTCCAATCTCATGAAGAATGGAGAGT
>Ga0233434_1002980_pt1 | contig 14235 bp, 14 predicted proteins | sample SI_122_August201_4_FD_182738 | JGI IMG/M metagenome (GOLD analysis project Ga0233434, IMG submission 182738) | Seawater microbial communities from Saanich Inlet, British Columbia, Canada - SI_122_August2016_120_MG | ecosystem: Environmental > Aquatic > Marine > Inlet | place: Canada: British... | reverse complement strand
GGAAGAAGAGGAAGAAGAGGAAGAAGAGGAAGAAGAGGAAGAAGAGGAAGAAGAGGAAGAAGAGGAAGAAGAGGAAGAAGAGGAAGAAGAGGAAGAAGAGGAAGAAGAGGAATAATAGGGTGATCTACCTTGTGGTAGTGCTATAAATTAATATTCGCAGCACTACCGTCTTCCATAATTGCTTATTTATTCGATTCTAGTATTTAAAACATAAGCTTTTATTAGGTAAAACAGTACAGGCATATCGCATTTTGTGAATGCCACCTTCTCGATTGAATGTATATTCTGCCCTTAGGGTCTTATGCTGATTTTTAGTGAAAGATACCGAATTGGGAATATAGCGTTCTTCATTCCAGAATCTAATTCTGCAGAAATCAGGCTCAGATCGACAAATCTTAATACGTGCCGCTCCATAAGTAGATATGTCAGTATCTCGATCTAAATCTACCAATACCATATGAATATATTTACCGGTTTGTCCAAGTTCAACTGTTCGGATAACCCGCCAGCCTTCACCACTATGTAGCTCTGGAGAAGATTGTGCTGTTGGGCCAGAAACAGCCTTGAATGAAATAAGAAAGAGAAATATAACTAATGTAGTTTTTTTAAGCATAATTGATCCTAGTTAACCTCTCCTGGTTTAAATGTGTGAGAAAAAATATAATCGGTATTATAAATCACCATGCAAATTTACACATATACTAATATTGGTAAATAGGTATCTGAATAGACAGTATTTATATTGCCGCTAGTAAAATTATACTAAATTGTGTTCAAGCGTAGAAGAAATTAGAGAGAGTATTCTTCTGTTGATTACAGGGGCATACAGGATTTAATGATAGAATATTGTTTTGATATTTAGATGTATTATCTAATTTTTATATCTAAAATATTAGAAGCATTTGTCTTTACAGGAGAAGATGAGTAATCAATATTCAGATACACCGAAATTATCAATTTGCATAGCAACATATAATCGCGGTGAATTTATTGGTGAAACGCTAGATACTATACTTAAGCAACTTACTTCTGAAGTTGAGCTTATTGTTGTTGATGGAGCGTCCCCAGATAATACTAAAGAAGTGATGGAGGAGTATCTATTAATCAATCCAGAAATTCGCTATTTTAAAGAGCAGGTTAATTCTGGTATTGATGGTGATTTTGATAAGGCTGTTGGTTATGCAAGAGGGGAGTATTGCTGGCTAATGACTGATGATGATTTATTGCATCCAAGTGCTATTTCGACAGTATTGTCTGTTTTGAAAGTCGGAAGTGAGCTAATTATTGTTAATTCAGAAGTTAGAAGTAGAGACCTGTCTATTCTGATTCAAGATCAATTATTAGCACATGGATCTGGAGGTGAGTATGGCTGCTCTGAGAGAGAGAGGCTCTTTATTCTTGCTGCTAAGTACCTTTCTTATATAGGCTGTGTAGTTATTAAGCGGACATGTTGGCTTTCTAGGGACCGAGCCTCCTATTATGGGACATTGTTTATCCATGTTGGTGTTATTTTTCAGAGCCCTCCAATCGAAAGAATTAATGTAATTGATAGGCCATTAATAACTATTCGCTATAGTAATGCTATGTGGACTCCTCGCAGCTTTAATATTTGGATGCTAAAGTGGCCTAATTTGATCTGGTCATTTCCAGATTACTCTGATATAGCAAAACAAAAAATTTGTAGTCGTAAGCCGTGGAGAAGAATTAAATTGCAGTTAAAAATGCGCGCATTAGGATATTATTCTAAAAATGAATATCATAAAGTATGGCGCAATGAAAGTAGGGGGCTGAAGAGGCTGATTGCGTATTTAATAGCTACTTCTCCCCAATCATTAATTAATATTATTATGGTTATTTTTTATCGATTTTCAGCTAAAAATAATTCGATAATTATGACTGATTTATCGAACAGCCCTCATGCTGGTCTAGTAAGTCGTTTTCTTATAAAAATGTTCAAGCCGAATCTTTTTAAATAATGTTAGCATTCAATTGTGGCGGAGAAGGTGGGATTCGAACCCACGTGTCAGGTTGCCCTGGCCATCTGATTTCGAATCAGCGCCGTTATGACCACTTCGGTACTCCTCCAATTGTTTTATAATAAATAATTTACCAGTTTATTCTATCTTTATTCACAATGTAACGTAACAGAATTACTCAATGTCTTGAATATTTCACCAATGCGCATTTTTCTTTCATTTTCCTTATTCATTATTATTTCTCTAATTTCTGCTTGTGATGTTCTTGAGAAGTCGGCTTCATTACTTAATAATTCTGAGAAAAAAACCTTTGTACTGCATGATAAAAGAGACAACAAATTTGTTCCGCCACTGAATAAAAGTGATGAATTAGTAGTTATTACTGTTAATGGCAATAGTATTTATCATAAAAATTATGATGGAAAATATGTAGGGTTAGAATTTGATCTTGCTTCAGAGTTTGGTAGAGAACTCGGTAAAAGAGTAAGGTTTATTGTAGTGCCTGATATGGATAAAGCATTGACAATTTTAGAGAAGAATCAAGGTCACCTAGCTACAGGTATTAGTGCTACTACTAAGAATAAATTAAAGGTTCATTTCGGCCCAGGCTATCAACGTACGCAACCACAAGTGGCATACAATACAAATCACCGTAAGCCTAAAAATATACAGGGAATAGTCGGAAAAAATATTGAAATCGTAAGAGGAACAGTGCACGGTGAAAGATTAAGGGAGGCTAGATTGGAAATGCCTGAATTGAGGTGGGCTGAAACAGATTTATCGCCAGAAGATTTATTATCAAAGTTGGCTGATGGGAAGGTAGATTATGTAGTAACTGATTCAATTATTATTAGTGTTGCAAAGAATTTTTATTCAAATTTGGGAGTAGCTATAAGCCTTGGTAAAAAGAACACTAAGGCGTGGGCATTCTCGTCACGTGAGGAACCTGAATTACAAAAGAAGGCAGAGAAATTCTTTAAGCGTATCGAAAAGGATGGCACACTGAATCGCCTAACTGACAGATATTACGGGTACATTCAGCGACTAGGACAAGAGAATGTAAATAAATTTTTAGAAAAAACACGTACGTTTCTACCAAGTTTGCGCAAATATTTCTATCAGGCTGAGGAAATTACAAAAATAGATTGGCGGTTGATTGCCGCTTTATCCTATCAGGAATCTCATTGGAATAGAAAGGCAACTTCGTTTACAAATGTTCGTGGCATTATGATGCTGACAAAAGCAACTGCTGAGCGGATGAAAGTAACTGATCGCCTTAACGCACAGCAGAGCATACTTGCCGGCGCACGTTATTTATTGATTTTAAAGAATACGTTGCCATCCCGTATTGCAGAACCAGACCGCACCTGGATTGCGTTAGCTGCTTATAATAAGGGTTATGGGCATATAGAAGACGCGCGAATTTTGGCGCAACGAATGAGGCTGAGTCCGGATTTTTGGGTAGACCTTAAAAAATCGCTTCCGCTTTTAAGTCACAGGAGGCATTTTGAGAATTTAAAATTTGGTTATGCCAGAGGTGGAGAAGCGGTATATCTTACAGAATCTGTTCGAGCTTACTATGACATCTTAAAGAAATATGAGGCTCCTTATAAATAGAATTTCTCTTCTCCTGAAATATTAAGTCAATAATGATTTAGTACCGTTTATAAAATGATCTTAGTAAGATGGGAAAGATAACTATTTTTAGTCTCGGAAATTCTGAAACTGCAAGGGAAATTCAGAAATAGACTTCTTCATTAGTGTCATTGTATCTTGCAATGCATCTCTTTTTTTACCAGAAATACGTACGGTCTCTCCTTGGATGCTGGCTTGGACCTTAAGTTTACTTTCTTTGATAATTTTGACGATTCTTTTTGCAAGATTTATTTCTACCCCAACCTTTATTGTAATTGTCTGTTTAGCTTTATTCCCTGCAATTTTCTCTGCCTCACCCTTGTCCATACAGCGAACATCTACACCACGTTTGGTTGCCTTACTCATAAGAATATCTAATATCTGGCCAATTTTAAACGCATCATCTGCATAAATGGTGAGGTTGTAATCTTCTTGCTGAACTCGTGCATCAGACCCCTTGAAATCAAATCTAGTACTTACCTCTTTATTGACTTGTTCTATTACATTTCTTATCTCTTGCTTATCAACCTCTGAAACTATATCGAATGAAGGCATTTTATTTCTCCCTATAGGTTCTACATAGCTTAACAAGTATTTGTAGATTATTAACTATATTAAATCTAACTACAGTTAGAGTAAGCCGAAAATATTAGAGTTAATTATCTTTTTCAAATTTCGTGGCTATTCGCATCCGCATAGCATTTAATTTAATAAATCCATCAGCATCTGCTTGATTATACGCACCTTTGTCATCTTCAAAAGTCGCAATATTTGAATCAAATAATGAATCTGTTTTAGAGTCTCGCCCGGCTATGATTATATTGCCTTTATAGAGCTTTATCCTAACCCACCCATTAACATAAATTTGCGTAGCATCAATCATTGTTTGCAGCATCTTTCTCTCGGGGCTCCACCAATAACCGTTGTAAATCAATGTAGCATAGCGCGGCATTAGTTCGTCCTTCAAGTGTGCAACTTCCCGGTCGATAGTAATGGATTCAATTGCTCGATGTGCTCGTAGCATGATTGAGCCGCCAGGTGTTTCATAACAGCCTCTGGATTTCATCCCTACATAGCGATTTTCTACTATATCAAGCCGCCCTATACCATGTTTATTTCCTATCCTATTGAGCTCTGTCAATACCTCTGCAGGAGAAAGTTTTTCTCCATTTAATGCAACAATGTCACCTTGGTTGAACTCAATATCAATATATTCTGCTTCATCAGGGGCCTCTTCAGGGGAGACACTCCAGCGCCACATAGATTCATTTGGTTCTACCGCAGGGTCTTCCAGCATGCGCCCCTCGTAGGATATGTGTAATAGATTTGCATCCATGCTATATGGTGAGCCATTTTTCTTCTTCATCTCAACTGGAATATTATTTTTCTTGGCATATTCTAAAAGCTTTTCCCGTGATGTGAGATTCCACTCACGCCATGGTGCTATTACATTTATATCAGGTTGTAGAGCATAATAGCCAAGTTCAAAACGGACTTGATCATTACCTTTTCCAGTGGCTCCATGTGAGACAGCATCAGCTTTTGTCAGCTTTGAGATTTCAATTTGTCTTTTTGCTATTAGTGGTCTTGCGATACTGGTACCAAGTAAGTATTCACCTTCATAAATGGCATTAGCTCTAAACATTGGGAAAACATAGTCGCGAACAAACTCTTCACGTAGATCCTCAATAAATATTTCTTTTATACCCAGTTGCTCTGCTTTAGCACGCGCAGGTTCTACTTCTTCACCCTGACCAATATCGGCAGTAAAAGTAACGATTTCACATTGGTATGTATCTTGTAGCCATTTAAGAATTACTGATGTATCTAGACCACCAGAAAAAGCTAATACTACTTTATTAATTTTGCTAATATTTTTCATATTCAATCCACAAAAATTAAGTTCTTTCCTACATTATTTATACAGGGGATTTTGGATTAATTTTTCCTAGCAGTATATATTCCATAAGTGCTTTTTGAGTGTGAAGCCGATTTTCAGCTTCATCCCAAACAACTGACTGTGGGCCTTCAATCACCTCTGAAGTTACTTCCTCACCACGATGGGCAGGTAAACAGTGCATGAACAGGGCTTCTTTATTTGCGCATGACATCATTTTTTGATCTACAAGAAAATCAGAAAAATCATCCTTCCGTTTCTCAGTTTCAGCCTCAAATCCCATGCTTGTCCAGACATCGGTAGTTACGAGGTCGACATTCTTTACCGCATCATGAGGATCAGAAAATTCTTCATAGTGACTTGTACCATTAAGTCCTGCTTGCTCCGGCTTGATTTCATATCCAGGTGGGGTAGAGACATGTACTTTGAAATTAAATATTTCTGCAGCTTGCAGCCAGGTACTACATACATTATTTGAGTCACCTATCCATGCTACTGTCTTACCAGAGATACTGCCGCGCTGCTCAATGAAGGTGAAAATATCCCCTATTATCTGACAGGGGTGATATTCATCTGTAAGGCCATTAATTACCGGCACTCTTGAGTGCTTAGCAAATCGTTCAATTATGTCATGTTCGTAAGTACGGATCATTACTATATCTACCATACGAGAGATTACCCGCGCAGCATCTTCTACCGACTCACCTCGCCCAAGCTGGGTATCTTTTGTTGATAGATAGATTGCTTTCCCACCCATTTGGTGCATTCCAGCTTCGAATGATAGTCTTGTGCGAGTTGAATTTTTGTCAAAAATCATTTCAAGAGTTCGGTCCTCCAATGGCCAATAACGCCGGTAGTGCTTGAATTCACTCTTAATCCATCGCGCACGTGCAAAAAGGTATTCAAACTCTTCAAGGGAGAAATCATTGAATTTTAGGAAATGTTTAAGTTGCATAATATTTATAGGTTATTAATGATCGGCGTATTTTTTTTACTCGACTGGATGCACCCTTAGAATTCTTTTATTAAAGTAGATACCATATTTATTATTTGTTCTGATTCATTCTGTTTTATTACTAACGGCGGTAGTAGGCGTACTACTTTATCTGAAGTAACATTCAGCAATAATCCCTGTTCTAATGCCTTCTTTACGAGTTCCCCGCAAGGTTTCGTAAGTTCTATACCAATCATTAGTCCATGCCCACGTATTTGAGTTACATGGGATAAATTACCTAATTGTTCCAGAAGATTTTCTTGAATAAAATTACCCTGTTCTAATGCATTACGCATTAAGTTTTCTTCCTCAATTATATCTAATGTAGTAATTGCTGCAGAACAGGCCAGCGGATTTCCGCCAAAAGTAGATGCATGGTTGCCTGGTTTAAATATTTCTCCAGCAATATTTCCTCCTATACATGCACCAATGGGGACACCTGATCCAAGGCTCTTGGCAAGAGTAATTACATCTGGGGCTATTTCACTATTTTGAAAAGCAAACCATTTTCCGCTCCGGCCAATACCGCATTGAACCTCATCCAACATTAACAGCCAGCCATTTTCATCGCATATCTGTCGTAATCCCTTTAAATAATTTGCCTGTGGCACATTCACGCCACCCTCTCCCTGATATGGCTCAACTAATATTGCTACTACATTTTTGTTATGAGCTGATACTTGCACTATTGCATCAAGATCATTGAAAGGCACACGAGCAAACCCTGTAAGGAGTGGTTCAAAGCCAGCCTGAACTTTACGGTTGCCGGTTGCTGTCAAGGTGGCCATAGTACGACCATGAAACGAATTTTCCATTACTATAATAGTAGGCTGGTCAATTCCCTTGTTATGGCCATATAATCTGGCCAATTTGATTGCTGTTTCGTTTGCTTCCGCACCAGAGTTACAGAAAAAAGATTTATTTAACCCAGATAAAATGGCCAGTTTTTTAGCTAATTTTTCTTGCTTATCTACATGATATAAATTTGAAGTATGAATTAATGTTCCAGCCTGTTCTGAGATTGCCTTTACTAGTTTAGGATGGCAATGCCCTATACCGCATACCGCGATACCGGCTAAAGCATCGAGATATTTCTTCCCTTGCGCATCCCATAGCCATACTCCTTCGCCTTTAACAAAGGTAACTGGAAGTCGCGAATAGGTGTTCATCAGATTTTCCATGGGGATTCAATTTCTTAGTATTAGAACGTAATGCGGCGACATAAGCCGCCGCGTGTCATAAATTTAATTATACCGCTGATAGATGCCATTACCCATTGAGTAAAATTGTTCAATATTTTTTCGACAGTAGTAGAAAATTATCTTAAATAAATAGGCTAACAACACAAAATGCAGTTCTCCTGCAGCTACGAGCGTATCAAATGTATCAGATAACTGGATTTATTTATGTATTAATTTGATTGATTGTGCTTTAGCTAGAAACCATATAATAATTTTTAATATTTTGTTTCTGCGTAGCGGCAGGTGATATAAAAAAGCTTAATTCAGCAAGGCTTTTTTAAATTAGATACGGTTTTAGGTCATTGCTTTAATAGCTGAAGACAGACGACTCTTATGTCGGGCGGCCTTGTTTTTGTGAATTATATTTTTATCAGCAATTGAGTCTACTGTAGCACAGGATGTTCTGAATACCGCCTGTGCGGCAGACTTGTCGCCAGATTTAATAGCCTTAATTACAAGTTTGATCGCAGTGCGTAATTTAGCACGGAGGCTATGATTGTGAATACTTTGCTTCACATTTTGTCTTGCTCGTTTTCTAGTTTGTGCAGTATTAGCCATTATAAAGAAGTTCCCAATCCAGCGTTTAAATACAATCAGACATTTTAAAGCTATTTATGCCATTTTACAAGGAGGTGTAGGGGTGTGGCGAAGCATCTGTAATATAATTTTTGGGGCAGTGATAGTAAATTGATTACATTTAAGCATGAGCTCTAGGGAGCTGTCTGGCTATGTACTTGCTATTTACTGAAAGGATATCGTATAACTGGCATAAATAGTTATCAAATCAGGTTAATATACATTCTCATGAATTTACTTAGATCTTTCGCTACAGTAAGTAGCATGACCTTGGTATCCCGTATTCTAGGATTTGTAAGAGATATGTTGATTGCTCGCATTTTCGGAGCAGGGATGGCGACGGATGCTTTTTTTGTTGCATTTCGCATCCCAAATCTTTTGCGACGTTTATTTGCGGAAGGTGCTTTTTCATTAGCATTTGTCCCAATTCTTTCAGAATATAAAAATACACGTTCGTTTGATGAAACGCGTGATTTAGTCGATCATGTTGCTGCCCTGATGGGGGTTGTATTATTCGTTGTAACGCTTATTGGTGTAGTTGCAGCACCATACATCATTTATATAAGTGCACCTGGGTTTTTAAATAACCCACAAAAATTTTCATTAACAGTTGAACTCCTGCAGATTACATTCCCTTATATTTTATTTATTTCTTTAGTTTCTCTGGCTGGTGGAGTGCTTAATACTTTTGGAAAATTCTCTGTTCCTGCATTTACTCCCGCACTTTTAAATTTATCCTTTATTGGCTGTGCATTGTGGCTCGCGCCACTACTTGATCCACCTATATTGGCTCTTGCATGGGCGGTATTCATTGGTGGTGCTTTGCAACTGGCTTTTCAGCTACCATTTCTTATGCGGGTGAGATTGCTGCCGCGCCCGCGCCTTATATCTAAGGATACAGGAGCCTGGCGTGTGGTTAAGCAAATGGGGCCGGCAGTATTTGGTGCATCTGCTGGTCAGATTAGCCTACTAATAAGTACTATTTTTGCTTCATTTCTCATTACCGGTAGCGTTTCGTGGTTATATTACGCTGATCGATTGATGGAATTTCCTGCTGGTTTGCTAGGTGTGGCATTAGGGACAGTATTGTTGCCAACTCTTTCTCGTCATTACACTAGCAACAGTACCGAAAAATATTCTCACTTACTTGATTGGGGCTTGCGGTTTGCCGTGATGATGGCATTGCCTGCAGCAGTGGCACTTTCATTGCTTGCTACGCCATTAATCACCACATTATTTCACTATGGAGAATTCTCTGTTAATGATGTTCTGATGACTCGTAATGCTTTAATTGCTTATAGTATAGGGTTGCTAGGATTAATTTTAATTAAAGTTCTGGCACCCGGGTTTTATGCTCAGCAGAACATTAAAACCCCAGTAAAAATTGCTGCCGCAACAATTGTTATTACACAGCTTCTGAATCTTGCGTTCATTGGGCCTTTGCAACATATTGGATTGGCACTAGCAATTAGCCTCGGCGCATATTTCAATGCGGGCCTTCTTTACTACAAGTTGCGAAGCCACAAAATTTATCAACCGCAACCAGGGTGGCTGGTCTTTATTATTAGAGTATTATTAGCATTATCTATAATGTCAGTAGTACTCTGGTTTACTGTGGGGGGCATGACATTGTGGTTAGAAAATTCTGCTATGGAACGCGTCATCAGATTAATGTGGGTTGTGACGCTGGGAGCCACAAGCTATTTTTCTTCTTTATGGTTATTTGGTGTCCGCCTAAAGGATTTTTCTAGGAGCGGTATGGAGTAGCAAGTTAGTTGAATATTGATAGTTATTCTAGAGAGAAAATGCACTTGTCGAAAATGTAGAAATCTACTTAGAGAATAGGCATTAGAAATAGAAAGCATTTTTTTAACAAAGAAATTGATATAAGAATATATTTTTGGTTGTACCAAATATATATTTATGGCAGACTTCATCATCATTCTGAATGAGAAAATTATGAATATCACGTGTCTTAAATTAGCTAGGTTTCCTGTGTTATTGGGTGTTGTAATATTTCTTTCTGGTTGTGCTACGTCACAAAACACCCATGACCCATTAGAATCAATGAATCGTTCTGTTTTTTCTTTTAATGAGAAAGCAGATAAATATGTTTTGAAGCCTGTTGCCGTAGGCTATAAAACAATAGCTCCTGAAATCGTTGAAGTAGGCGCAGAAAATTTCTTCTCTAATTTAGATGATTTTGTAGTGGTCATTAACGATGTCCTTCAGCTAAAGTTCAGTGAGGCAGGTCAAGATGGGTCACGCCTTCTAATTAATACATTTTTGGGGATGGGTGGTTTAGTAGATTTCGGAAGTAAATATGGTTTTCCAAAGCGGTATGAAGACTTTGGCCAGACACTAGCCCATTACGGGGTGTCCAGTGGACCTTATATTGTAGTGCCATTTTTCGGCGGATATACGGTTCGATCTGGATTTGGAGCTATAGTGGATGCAGGTACTAATCCAATTTTCTATGCCGCACCTTTTATGGCGCCATTTATCTCTCCAACGATAGGGGCAGGTCGGGCTGTTGAGCAGCGTAAACAATTATTGGAAAATGAAGCAATTGTAAATGAGGCTGCATTGGATAAATATGAGTTCCTGCGTGACGCATATTTACAACGTCGGAATAACTTAATACATGATGGCAATCCTCCTGCTATAGATGATGTAATAGATGAGCCTGCTCAGGAGTCTGCTGATGCCGAAAAAAAACGTTCTGTTGTAATCGAGTATATAGATCCAGAGCCTTGGCAACCAATACACGATTCTAAGTAACTAAGCCTAATAAAAAACGACAATGCTACCTTAATAGGTTCTTTGTCGTTTTTTAGTATGGCGGTCTTAAGTTATGATTATTTGATTTATCTTATGCGGATAATGTTATTTTTATTTAATTTCTGATTTCTGATTTCTGATTGCGGCTAGTGAATAGAATATAAACTGAAATTATTAGGATAAGTAAGAAGAGAATAGCTGACCAATTTGGTATAATTAAGGATATAAACTCCCATTTTACATCTGCGCAGTCCCCGTTAGCCTCAAACATGCTTGGCCACCAATTGGCTATTGATAGGTCATTCAAGAATTCTTCTTCTGCACTAATTCCGCATTGAAATGCTTCTGGTTCTGGGTATCGAATTATCCAGGAATGGCGTAATGCTAGAATTAACCCAATTAGTGAGAAGACTGTTATAAAACTATAGTATATCTGTTGACCTAAACCTCTAGGGTTATGGATAAAAGCAAAAATAGCTGTTAATCCTATTAACCAATAGGCTATTCGTTGCGCTATGCAAAGAGGGCAAGGCAGAAGGTTGATTACTAATTGAAGATATAAAGCATATCCGATTACGGTTAGGCATATTAGGAATATTAATAATGAAACTATTCTTTTTTCAAACATCACTTACAGGCTTCTGCTGGTTATGGGAGTAGAATCTTAGTTCTTTGTGACAACGGTTGCTTTTACCTTCCTCATTCCTCCCGCTACTATTTTATATTCCAGTAGCCGACACTCTATTCCACCATTAAATAAAGGAATTCGACGTGAGGCAGATAAGCGTATCGATTTTGGCAGAAGGGCATCACCAGTTAGGAAATACGCACTCCATCCGACAAATTTATTTTTTAATATGTCTCCTATTTTTGGATAGAGATCTGCTAGTTCATCCTGATTAGCTACACGTTTTCCATAAGGCGGGTTAGTAATAAGTATACCGGTTGGAGCTGGCGAAGGAATTTCTAAAATATTTCCTTGTTTCAGTGCCACCAGATCTGAAAATCCAGCCATATCAAGATTAGTATGAGCATCAAGCAGTGCATCACCATATAAATCACTACCGTATATTGGCTGCTGTAATTTATCTTTCTGTTGGTTAATAGAGTCTTTTTTTATTTTGTTCCATAGTGAGCTATCAAATTTCTTAAATTTCTCAAAAGCAAAATTACGTTTTATCCCTGGTGCAATATTCAGTGCTATTTGTACAGCTTCAAGTAAAAATGTTCCGCTCCCACACATCGGGTCAAGAAAGGGGATACCGGGTTTCCAACCAGCCAGTTGTAAAATTCCGGCGGCTAGATTCTCTCTGAGTGGGGCATCTCCCGTAGTTTTTCGTAAATCTCTTTTAAACAGTGCATCACCCGATGTGTCCAGATATAGAGTAAAGTCACGGGCGTCGAGGAATCCATGTATGCGGATATCCGGATTCACCGTATTTATACTCGGACGTTTGTTGGTTAGCTCGCGAAACTTATCACAGACAGCATCTTTAATTCTTAAAGTAACAAACTCAAGGCTTCTAAGCTGGCATTTTTTTGCTGCTACGTTGACACGAATTGTGTTTGTTGAAGAGATCCACTCATTCCATGGGAATGCATGAGATATTTTATAGATATCACCTTCATTAATATAGGATTGTTTTGTAATTTGCCAGAGAATACGGCTGGCAATTCGACTTTCAAGATTAGTGCGGTAGCACGTATGCCAGCTTCCCTGGAATTTCACCCCGCCATCATTTTTCTGTATAGACAGCCCACCTAGCTTCTTAAGTTCAACTGCAAGAACCGACTCTAATCCACGTGGGCAGGGTGCAAAAAAATGGTGAGATTTCATGTCGTCTATGTTAAATCAATACTGGCATAGTAATAGTTGGATTATTTCGTACTCCTTACACCGTAGGCAAGTAGTAACCACGCACTTAGAAATGCTACGCCACCAAAGGGGGTAATTACACCCAAAATACGAATTCCTGTAATACTTAACGCATAGAGACTTACAGAAAATAATACAATCCCTCCAAGCATTAGCCAGCCTGATAGTTGTACAGGTTTAGATTTGGGAATGTGTAGTAACACCAGGCCAACTATAATTAGGCCAAGAGAATGATAGAAATGATATTGCACGCCTGTTTGATACACGGCGAGCATTTCTACAGAGATCATTTGTTTTAAACTGTGCGCACCAAAAGCACCAAAGGCCACACAAAGAAACGCATTAATAGCGCCAAGCATGAGGAAGATTCTTGGCATTTGAGATTATTCCTTTGTTTAAAGAGTAGTAGCTTCTATTATATGGCTTTTAGGCTACATAATATTGTTCGGATGGAGTCTGTATCTTCTTAAATTTAGGTTGCAAACTGTACAGCAATTTTAGCACACCTATTAACGATCATATTATTCTAATTGCATTGGCCGTTTTATGTTTCTCAGGATCAGTCTCTTAATTTTCCTTTCTCTAATATTTTTGCTTTACTCCATCCTTTTGCAAAGGTTACTTGGATGGTATCGTTAACGTTAATCTGATCATTCTTCCGGAGTACTTTATTATCTTTGTCGTAAACAATACTGTAGCCACGCTCTAGAACAGATTCTGGATTAAGGAGATAAAGGTGTGCTTGTTGTTTCTGCAGTACAGTTGTGAATGTATCAAAATGATGAGTTACTGCTCGGCACAAGCGTTGCTCTAATTCGTTCAGTTGTATATCTAGGCGGGAGATATCCGGTTTTGAACTTGCAATGCATTGATTTAGTTCACGCAGAGACCAGAGTCGGTTCTCATAATATCGTAGCCAGGCACTTGCGAGCCTCTCATTAAGATGTTGAATACGTATAAACTGAGTGTGAATTCGTTCATTTGGGTGTGTCAGGCGGTGTGAGAGCATATCAATATATTGCATCTGGCTTTCAAGAAAGCTCTGCATTATTCTTTGTATACGACTATGCATAGTTTCTATATGCTGAATTAATTCGCTGCTATCAGGGCAAGCAAGGTGTGCTGCGCCAGTAGGGGTTGGTGCGCGAACATCTGCAATAAAATCCGCAATAGTAAAATCAGTTTCATGCCCTACACCACATATGATAGGGATATGGCATGAATCTATTGTTCTAGCTACAATCTCTTCATTAAATGCC
>Ga0233434_1002973_pt1 | contig 14253 bp, 11 predicted proteins | sample SI_122_August201_4_FD_182738 | JGI IMG/M metagenome (GOLD analysis project Ga0233434, IMG submission 182738) | Seawater microbial communities from Saanich Inlet, British Columbia, Canada - SI_122_August2016_120_MG | ecosystem: Environmental > Aquatic > Marine > Inlet | place: Canada: British... | reverse complement strand
TTCATTAATGATACACCTCATCAAGATTAAATCCTTGATCAAAATCAAATGAACTTGTATTATCTGAATCTACTTCGTCATCTTCACGATTACCCCATTGATGATTACAATCATTACATTCCCATTTTGGATCATGGTCTGTAACACAGCACCCCCCAAGAATAATCTCTTTTTTCTCAAGTGATTCTCCCATTGATTCAATATCTGCAGGATATCCCCAAAAGATTTCTGCAATCCATGATTTGCCACATTTAGGACACTTCAATTTTTATCCCTCAAATTTTTAAATTCTGTCTCGATTTCGTTATCCCATTTTTTTAATTCAGTTTTTAATGCATCCATTGTGATTAAATGAATTTCCATAATTCTAACAATTTTATCTCGTTCACATAGTAAATCATCAAAATCAGGGTATTCTTTTCTGAAATGAACAAATAATTTTCCCATCTCTTCACGGGTCAGTTTTGAGTCTTTCAATTTTGAATCCGCCAGTATTCGTGTAGATAGTTACCATTCCATGAAAAATAGTCACAAATTATACCACAATATCTACAAATTTGCTCCTCCCATGACTGAAATCTACCAGAATTCTTGTGAGTAATTTGACAGATTTTACACCTCATCTTTCTTCCCCCAAATTTTATCCAGATTTTCTTGATTTCTTTGCTCTCTAGATTCTGATTCTTTGTTTGATTTTTTAATATCTGATGACATTTCCCGTGTCATTGAATCCATAGAATCACCAAAGTCCTGAACTGCCTTGTTGAATGTACTAATTCCTTGATTGATATTTTTCAGGTTAATTATTTTGAAAATTTTATTCATGATTATTCAGATCTCCAAATTTCTATAGTATCTAAAATCTTGTAACCAAAATTTCTTGTATTTTCTAATGTTAATGAAAAATCCCCATCAACATAGATAGTTGACACAATCCCCAGTACAACAATGATTCCAATCATGGAAATAATAATACTCAATTTCTTTCCCCTCTTAATCTTTCAAGTTCATCACGACCTTCAGTACATCTTTCTTCTAAAACTCTAACCATAGTTTGATAGTATTGTAACTGAATTTCAGCACGTCTCAAATCTTCTTCTTGGTATGACTTTGCAAGAAACTTTGGCAATATTCTTGTGAGTTTCAATTTTTATTCTCCTGAATACTGTTCAATTTCTTTTCTAATCCCTGAAATTCATCTAAAATCTCTTTGATATTTTCAAAAGATAAGAGAACGTAATTATCATGATTACTCTTGTCTCTAATTATTAATCCGAAACTAGCCTCGCCGTCTCCAAAATCCATAACTTTCAATTTTCTTTCTCCTTTTGCTCGTTCATTTTCTCCTTGAGATTTGCAAATGACATTGCAATACTATCAGCATATGAGATATTTTTTACACCAAATAATACGGTCAATATTTTCCTCCATAGTACATTGGTTCGTCATTATCGACAAACTCGCGAATAATTCTAGGATAAAAAGAAACTCTAGAATTAAATTCATTTTTTTGAATCATGTTTTGTTGTTTCATGAATTAGATTAACAATAGAAATTATTATATAACATCAACATAGTATGCATACTAAGCATACTATCATGAGTAAATTAGCCACGTTTCGAGTACATATTGCCCCTTTAGGCTTTGAAATTGACAGAATAATCCTTCCATTAATAGAAACCAAGGCAGACAGATTATGGTTATTAGTTCATGAAAAAACTGCCAAAGACAAATCTGGACCATATTTGGAGAAAATAAAAAAAGAATGTAAAAAACTAGGAATTGAAATAAAAATTTCATATTCAGATAGACTAAGTATTTTCAATGCAATCAAAATAGTAAAAGAAATCATTTCTCAAGAAGAAAACAATTACATCTATGTCAATGTTTCATCAGGAAGTAAGATTCAAGCAATTGCATGTATGATGGCATGTATGGTTTTAAAAGAATGTAAAAATATTAAACCATTTTATGCAGAACCTGAAAAATATGCAGCCTTTGAAGGAAAACAACAATCATTTGGAGTAAAAGAAACATTCCCTTTACCAATATATGAAATTCAAACTCCTAAACCTAAACTATTACAAGCACTAAAAATTATTCATAATGCAAAAAATCAAAAAATTACAAAAAAAGAGATGGCTGAAATTGCAGAAGAACAAGAAATAATCACAATCACATCAGAAGAAGAAAACCATTCACAAGCAAGATTTGCAAGTCTTGATAAAAATATCATTCAACCATTAGTTGATGAATGGAATTTTGTCGAAGTTGAAAAGATTGGAAGAAACCGGTGGATAAAAATTACTGAAGAAGGACTAAATGCTGCAGAATTTTTAATTTAATTTATTGAATAAATTTTCAGATATGGCATTATATTTTTTTAATGTAAGAAAATCAGTAAAAATATTTTTTTGTTTTAGTATAGCATATGTGTCTACAAGAGTTTTTTCATTTCCACTATCAAATTTTCTGTGACAATTTGCACATACAATTAAGATATTAGATGGTTTATCAGGACCTCCTAAGGATCTAGGGATAATATGATGAGATTCAGTATAGTAATTACCATCTTTATTTTTGAATGTAAGAATTTCACAGATTTGGCAAGTATGATTACACTTAATTTTCATCAAACAAGCAAGTTCAGGATTTCTAAAGGATGTAGATGTTTGAACATCTTGTTTTTCAGGCACAAATTCACTAATTTCAAACTCAGATAATTTTTGTTTAAGATTATCTTTAGACATAAATTTTCCAATCAATTCATTACTTTTTTCTTCATAAACAGGGTCTAAATCAAAAGTTCTGATTTCAGATACAGTAGATTTAGGAGAAACAACTTGCACCATCTGATGATTATGTACATCATAATTTTTGATTTTAATATCATCTGAAGAATATTTCAAAAAATAATCTTTAACATTTTTAATATTTTTTACAAACTCAGTTATGGTTTTAACAAAATTTTCATCTATTTTTGAAATCAAAAATAAAGGTCGATCAGTCCCAGATACCAATATAGAATTATTTTTTTCTGAAAAAAAAGTTTGAATTTCATCTTTCATTTTATGAAGGGGTATTTTATTATGGGTTTCATAATTTCCGTCAATACGTTCATCCATTGCCAAAAAGTAATCCCCATTATTATCTTCTAAAAGTATACCAGCAGTTCTCTGAGAGCCATCTTTATTGAAATTCACAGATACAACAAAGTAAGAATTTTTTTTAGAAGGTCGCCATTCAGGGTTACCAACACCAAATATATTTTTAAAAATATTTTTTGGAGGAGTGGAATTTGCATCAATTGCGTTAGACCACCATACATCGTGTTGAGTATGAAAATATGCATTGACAATTGGAAAAGTTTTGTCATTATGGAACGAAGAAGTATCTTCCTTAGTTAGACGAATTTGACCAGGTTTAGAATTATTGATAAAATATTGTTCTATACGTAATTTGAGTTCTAATATTTTTTCAGGAGAAGTTATAATTTTGAAAGTTTGATTTTTTGGAATCAGTGTAAAATTTTCATGTACAGTATATTCACCCAATGTCTCATGTTCAGGCTTACATTTAGGATGAATTACACCCAAATCTTTATCCCACAAAGCTTTTCCCTTAGCATCGATTTTTTCTTCACATATTTTACAAGTTGTAGGAAAATCTACAAAAATCTCTTTCCAATCAATCAAATCAATCAAATCAATCACCGTGTATCCTTTTCATCACAAATAGTTGCATAATCACAATGAGAACATTTCCAATCATCAGGAATTGCATCAAATTTTTCATCAAAAATATTTTCGATTTTATCCTCTAAACTTTTAGTAAATTCATCTAGTTTTTCTTTTTCAATATGATGAGTTACAATCTTATCATGTTTTATGTAAAATAACGAAGTCTTTGTTGGAAGTTTTCCATAAAGTTTCTCAGTCCCCAATGCATAGACATTCATTTGAACATCTTCTTTGATTGTATTTTTTGTCTTGTAAACGCTTCCAGTTTTAAAATCAATAACTTCGTATTCGCCATCAGGAGTCATCTCAACTCTATCAATTTTACCAGATATTGTTACATCATTTAGAATGATTTTGAATTTAGGTTCTACATCAACAGGAGTATTAGGATTGTTTTCAGCCCAATCCATGTATGTTTTAACCATTTCTTTTGATTTGTCTTTGTCTTGATTTTCTTTTGTTCTTTGGTTTCTATATGATGATGTATCCCATTGTTTGTTCAGAATTTCTAGTGCTAAATCTTCTGTAGATTCTTTTCCTTCTTTTTGTAATTTAGTTAGATTTTCAGCTACTGCATGAATTGCAGTACCCATTCCAAAGTAAGTCTTTGAAGGAGTCGGAACTCGCAACACATGTTGGAATTTGAATTTCAATGGACAGTCTTCATAAGTTTGGATTTTGGATGGACTTAATCGGAAATTTTCTTTTTTGATTAATGGGATTGATTTTTGATATAATTGAGAGTCAATATGAGATTCTTCAGGCTCAAATTGAATAATTTTGGTAGGATCAAAGCCATCTAGGCTCTTAAATTCCTCAAAATGTTTGATTTTTGCCAAATCTACAATCTTTTGAATTGCAGTTTTCAGACTCATCTGACGAATAGAAGTTACAGCAATTTCTTGATGTTCTTGTTTTAATTGTTCTAAATGTTCACCATGTGCTAATTGAACATCAGTTGAGGATTTGTATTGTTTAAAATCTATCAAAGGGTTATCTTTGAATGAAAGTTCTTCTAAGAAAGGAGATGGAGGTGCCTCTTTTTTTCGGGTCTCATAATTTTGAGCATATGTAATGAACAGATGACTTTTTGCTCTAGTCATTGCAACATAGAGTAATCGTTTTTCATCTAAATTGTGTAATGTCTTCTCATCAGCATCGCGCACTAATCCTTTTGCTAAATCTTTAGGAACGTAGAATTTTTTTGTCTTTACACGTGATGGAAGTTTATCTTTTGCAACATCAACTACAAATACAATTTGGAACTCTTTTCCTTTACTTTGATGAATGGTAGTTACCTGAATGCTATCTTCTTCTTCTAATTCTTCAGGTAATTCTAAATCAAATCTAAATAAATAATTCAAATATGAAATAAAATCACCCAAACTTTCTTCAGGATATAATGTTTCATACTCCATAGCATATCCATAAATTTCTTTAAGCAAAATTTGATTAATTCTATTTTCAACGGAATTATCAGAAATTGATTTTTTGTATAATCCAGAAACAGACATTATGATTTTATAGATAATATCACTTGGACGATATTTGGATAATCCAGATAAATTATTCAACACATCAACAAATTCTAAAATTTCTTTTTTCTGAGTAACATCTTGGCTTGCAATTTCTTGTAATGATTTTAAAACATAATCCACTCCAGGGTTATCAGAATCAGAAATTTTTTCACCATTGTAATTGATTTTTGCAATATTGTATTCAGTAATTCCATGATTTTTGAGTAATCGAGTTATCTCCCGTCCAGCATTTGCAGGGCAATTAACTATACTCAGATATGCCATCACATCTTTGACAATAGGTGTTGCAAAAAGGTTATCAGAACCCACAAAGTCAGCAGGTAAACCATGTGCCTTGAGAGATTTTACAAATTTTACACCTGATTTTCGACTTCTAGCAAGAATTGCTATATCCCCATAAGAAATAGTTCCTTTTTCTCCATCTTCACGAGTAATGGGTTTGCCAAGTAATTCCTTGATATTTTTTACAACATATTCAACTTCAGAATTTTCATCCAAACATGCACATACTTTGATTTTATTACCTTCAACATTTTTAGAAAACAAATTCTTTTTTTGTCTCTCTTCAATGTTTGATACCAAACTATTTGCTAAATTGACAATATTTTGTGTACTACGATAATTTTGATCAAGGTTTATGATTTTAGTATTTGTAAAATATTTTTCAAAGTCATTGAAATTTTTCATGTATGCACCTTGAAATCGAAATATAGATTGATCATCATCACCTACTGCAGTAATGTTTCCATTATCAGAAACTAATTTTACAAGTTCTAGTTGTGCAAAGTTATTATCTTGAAATTCATCTACTAGAATGTGTTTGTATTTATTTTGTAATTTTTGTTGAATTAATGGTTTTGTTTTAAGTAAATTAATAGATTCAACTACAATGTCATTAAAGTCAATTACACTTTTCCCTCCCCAAAACTCTTGATACTTTACATATACTCGGTGTAAATCAGTTAATCTATTCATTAAATCACGGCTTTCTTCAGATAGTTCTTCTTTTTCTTTTTCATCAAGATATTCTTTCAAAGTTTCAGGAGAAATCAATTCATCTTTGAATGTTCTAATACCATCAATGATTGAGCGGATTAAATCTTCAGCATTATTTCCAATTTTTACATGTTGAAAATCAAATGAATCTATATTTTTTAATCCCCATGCAAGTTGTGCAGATCTTTTGATTACACCAGATGAAATATTGATACCAGATTCTAAAACATTGTCTTCAAGAATTGTTTTTGCAAAAGAGTGAAAGGTGCTAACATCTACATCTGTAATATCATGGTTTTCTAGTCTTTGAGACATTTCTTCAGTTGCCTTTTTAGTAAAGGTGAGACAAAGAATCTCTTCAGGTTTTATTCCAGAATTTACCAAATGAAGTATTCTTTCAATAATTACTCGAGTTTTGCCACTTCCAGGGCCAGCTACTAGCAAAAGAGGACCGTCAGTATACTCTACTGCTAATTTCTGATTAGAATTTAATTCAACCAAGTATGATCACTCACATCATCACATCTTCATTAACATTTATTCTATTTCAATAATTGAAAATCAAATAAATGAAAATCACATAATAAGAGTTAAAACTCAACAGCTAAAATAAGATACGTGACAAAAGTAAAAACAAAAAAGAAAACAGAGGAGTCAGTTGATCAATATATTTTCGATAAAGAAACACGCAAAAATAACCCTCCAGTAGGTTTAGTTACACCTGGAACTGATCCAGATCAACCAAGTAAAAAATATCAATATGATCCTCGTCTAGATCCAAATCTGCAGTGGTCAGGGAAACAAGAAAATTCTGAATTTGAAGTAGATACAGTTTCCTTACATGTACATGAACGAATTGATCCTTTAACGATAATTGAAAAAACAATAACGCAAAAAAAACCATCTCAACAAACATTGTTTCATTATTTTGAGACACCTGAAAACAATCCACCATTACGGGATGCGATAGAATTTTACAAACATGATCAAAATTGGTCTAATCGAATTATTGCAGGAGATTCACTCTTGGTGATGAACTCACTGTTAGAAAAAGAAGGGATGGAAGGAAAAGTTCAGATGATATACATGGATCCTCCTTATGGTATCAAATATGGTTCAAACTTTCAGCCATTTGTAAATAAAAGAGACGTCAAAGATGGCAAAGATGAAGATTTAACACAAGAACCAGAAACCATCAAAGCGTTTAGAGATACATGGGAATTAGGCATTCATTCATACCTGACATATCTACGAAATAGACTTCTACTAGCACATAAGTTGCTTAATGAACAAGGAAGTGTTTTTGTACAAATTTCAGATGACAATATTCAATATGTAAAACAAATAATGGAAGAAATTTTTGGGAAAAAAAATTTTATTAGTCTAATAACATTAAGGAAAGCATCTAGTGCCAGCAGTCCATCCGGAAGAACAGCAGTTATTTCATCAATTTCAGATTATCTCATATGGTTTGGTAAAAATTCAGAAAAAACAAAATATCATCCAATTTTTCTTCCAAAAAAAAATAACCCTTCTTTATTGGCATCATATTCTCAATTAGAATTATCTGATGGAACAACGAGAAGTATGACATTACAAGAAAAACAAGGAGAAGTTGAACTTCCAAAGAAATCACGATGCTATACATCAAGTGTATTATACTCGCAATCAGGTTCAGACAAGACAAGGTATCCAGTCACCATTGATGGTGTCACATATCGTCCACCTAGCGGGGTTTGGAAAACAAGTGAAAAAGGGATGCAGATTTTGATAAAGAAAAATAGAATCATTGCCAGTGGGAAGAGAATTTATTATAAAAGATATTTAGATGATTTTTCAGCATATCCTCTTACAAATTTATGGGCAGACACTTGGGGTGCAACCGAAAAAATTTATGCAGTTCAAACTTCTAACAAAATAATCCAAAGATGTATTTTGATGACCACTGATCCTGGAGATTTAGTTTTTGATCCAACTTGTGGTTCTGGAACTACAGGGTTTGTTTCTGAACAATGGGGACGTCGATGGATTCTTTGTGATACATCTAGAGTTGCAACTTCCATTACAAAACAACGAATTATGACCGCAAAATATGATCATTATGTATTAAAAAATCCAGAAAAAGGAATGCAGGATGGATTTAGATACAAAGAAATCCCCCACATTACTCTAAAATCAATTGCAAATAACGAAGATGCTCAAACTGAAACCCTTTATGACAATCCAGAAATAAATAAATCAAAAATTAGAATATCAGGTCCATTTACAGTAGAAGCAGTTCCATCACCCACAGTTAGATCAATGGATGTACTATCTGAAGGTGATTCTAAATCAAGTGAATTAACATTGCAAAATAAAACAACATCCCCTCAAGAGCAATGGCGTGATGAATTACTTAAAACAGGCATCAGAGGTAAATCGGGTCAAAAAATTGAATTTAGCAGAGTGTTATCTCATCCAGCAACAAAATGGCTTCATGCAGATGCAGAAACAAAAGAAGATTCAAAACGAGTAATGATTTCCTTTGGTCCAGAACATGCACCGCTAGAACAACGTCAAGTAGCATTGGCAATAGAAGAAGCACAATCACTAGTTCCAAAACCAACAATAATCATTTTTGCTGCAATGCAATTTGATCCTGAAGCTGCAAAAGACATAGATGAATTAAACTGGCCAGATGTAACGATATTAAAAGTTGAAATGAATAAAGATTTGCTGACATTAGATCTAAAGAAAAAGCGTTCAAATAATGAATCATTTTGGTTAATGGGTCAACCAGATATAGAAATCAAAAAAACAAAAGATAAAAAATATGTTGTAACAGTTAATGGTTTTGATTATTATAATACAAAAACAGGTGAAGTAGAATCGGGGGATTCTTCAAGAATTGTGATGTGGATGATAGATACGGATTATGATGGACGAAGTGTTTACCCACAACAAGTATTTTTCCCAATGGGAGGAAAAACGGGAGGTTGGAATAAACTTGCAAAAACATTACAAACCCAAGTTGATGAAGAATTAATCAGCAAGTATCAAGGTACAGAGTCAATTCCATTTGAAGTAGGATTTAACAAAAGAGTTGCAATAAAAATTATTGATGATCGAGGCATAGAGTCGTTAAAAATTATGAAAATTGAATAATGTCCGGAATTAAAAATTTAATCATTTGTAATCCATATAACAAGCCATCACAGCATTGGAATTACAATCGTCAAAAAAGGAAATTTGAGTTAATTGCAGGAAGACGTTCTGCAGGATTTTTAATTGCATCCCCAGATAGTAAAGTTTTTGATGATCCAGGAGAATTTAGGGAACTTCAACTAGTTAATGAAATACGAGATAAAGTTGATGATTGGAGAGAAAGGAATTACCCCAATGTTACAGGAATAACAAAACATCTTATCAAATTTTGGAGAGAAGAAAACATAAGAGAAAATAGGTTTTTCTTTTGCCAATTAGAGGCAATAGAGACACTAATTTGGCTAACTGAAAGTGCAGATTCTGAACGACAGGGATTAAGAATCCCTTCAGATGGAGGTTTATTTCAAAGATTATGTTGTAAAATGGCAACAGGATCAGGAAAAACAATTGTAATGGCCATGATGATTGCATGGCAAGTAATTAACAAAGTTACTTATCCTAATGACAAGCGATTTTCAAAGAATATTCTCATTATGGCTCCAGGATTGACAGTTAAATCCAGATTACAAGTGTTATTTCCAACTAATGAAGACAATTTTTATGATCTATTCAACATAGTTCCCGAATCCTTTCATGAAAGATTATTCAAAGGAAAGTTTACACTCCATAATTGGCATACATTAATGCCAGAAATGGATGTTAAGAGAAGTGTTGTAAAATTAGGTAAAGAAAGCGATGGTGTTTTTTCACAAAGAATCCTAAAGCATGATTCAAAAAATATCATTGTAATAAATGATGAAGCCCATCATGCATATCGTGCGAGTGTTGATCAAGCAACCAATATCTCTAAAACAGAACTTGAAAGAGATAAGCGTTGGATTGAAGGATTAGATAAAATTCACAAGTCTAGAAATATTTTACAATGTTATGATTTCTCAGCAACTCCTTTCATCCCTTCAGGAAAAAACGTATCGGAAAATACATTATTTGAATGGATAATATCTGATTTTTCACTAAATGATGCTATTGAATCAGGATTAACAAAAACCCCTAGAATTGCAATCAGAGATAACAGCGGTAAATTTTCAAAAGAATATCTTTCCAGATTTTATCATTTATACAAAGATGATGAAGTAAAACCAGATCTCAACAGAAGAGCGAAACCACATGAAAAACTTCCTGATCTTGTTGCAAATGCATATTTTCTTTTGGGTCAAGATTGGATTGAAACAAAAAAGGTTTGGGATGAACAAGGTTCAAAAATTCCACCTGTAATGATTACTGTTTGTAATAAAACTGAAACAGCTTCTAGAGTAATGTATTCATTTGAAAAAAATCGATTTGATCTCAAACAGCTTTCAATACCAGATCATCTATTACATATAGATTCAACTACTATGGGTAAGGCAGAAGAGAAAGAATCAATTGAAAATAAAACTTCAAATTCTGAAGATGAAGTAGCAGAAGGTTTAAGAGAAAAAGTTGACACGGTAGGAAAATTAAGAAAACCAGGAGAGCAGATAAGAAATATCATAGCAGTACAAATGCTTTCAGAAGGATGGGATGCACGTAATGTTACCCACATTATGGGGTTACGAGCATTTTCTAGTCAGCTTTTATGTGAACAGGTTGTAGGCAGAGGGTTAAGAAGAACATCTTACGAAATAGATCCAGAAACAGGTTTGTTTTCTCCAGAATACGTCAATGTATTCGGTGTGCCATTTACATTTCTTCCTCATGAGGGAGGAGATGGAACCCCGCCCCCACCCACAAGTCCAACAACCATTATTGAACCCGATCCAGATAAAATAGAACATAAGATCTCTTGGCCCAATGTAGAAAGAATTGAGATAGATTTTTCACCAAAATTAGAAGTGGATTGGATGGGAGTTCAACAGTTAGAACTACGAAGTGATGACATTAGTACGTCAGTTGGAATGGCTCAAGTGATTGAAGGAAAACCACACGTAGATAAAATTTCAGATATTGATCTTCATGAATTAAATAAATCAATTAGACTTCAGCGTATTATTTTTGTTGCAACAAAAGATGTCTACGATAGTTTGGTGCCAAGTTGGAAAGGTAACAAAGAATTTCTTTTAATGCAAATTGTAAAGCTTGTTGAAGAATTTATTCATTCAGATAAAATCAATGTAGTAGATGTATCCGATGATGAACTTCGTACAAAAATGACAATATTATTTAATATGCAAAAGGTTGTTGCACATGTTTGTAAATCCATAACAGACTCAAATGTAGAAAGTAGTTCAATTATTCTTAATTCTAACAAACCCATAAAATCTACATCAGACATGCGTCCATGGTCTACAAAAAAACCATCAGAATACACAACAAAATCCCATATTAATTTAGCAGTTTATGATTCAAAATGGGAAATGAGTGCAGGTCAAGAACTTGAAAGAAACAAAAATGTTATTTCATGGGTAAGGAATGATCATATTGGTTTTGGAATAAAATACATGTATAATGGAATTTTACATGATTATTGGCCTGATTTTCTAATTAGATTAAAAAATAACATAACATTAGTTTTAGAAATAAAAGGTGTTGATGATAATCAGAATAAAGAGAAACGTCGATTTTTAGAAGAATGGGTGAATATTGTAAACGATGATGGAGGCTATGGAACCTGGACTTGGGATGTAGCATTCCATCCAACAGAAGTTAGAGGCATAATTGAAAAACATTTTGAAATAGAAATAACTTCAAAGTTATTAGTAAAATGTCCAAAATGTGGCAAAATAGCTAAAACAAGAAAAGATATTGAAAAAATATTTGGGTTTCGAAACATAGAAGGAATAACAAAACCACAATCATGGTGTAAAGAGTGCAGGTAAATAAAATAAAATTTAAACAAACAAAATTAGTATTTTAAATTATAGATTTAAACTATAACAATATCATAGATTAATGGAAATTAAATTGTTACAAAGTAGTATGAAAATTTAGTTCATCATATAATATTTGAATTTAAATAAATGATGATGTGATTTTTGATAATTATCTATTACAAATACAATTTTTTATGTATAGCACTCCAAATAGTGTCAAACGAAAGTTGGACAAAAATTAGGAGTAAAATAAACCACAACAAACTGTTGTGAAACTGTTGTGTTTTACGCCTAAAATGTCCAACAGACTGTTGTGAAACTGTTGTGTTTTGTTGTGATTTTGTTCCTAAAAAGCACAACAGCAACGAGAAAATCTATATTATTTTGTTGTGTTGTGTTGTTGTGCTTTTTTTACCCCCCCTATACTAAATTCAGAATAAGGAACCACTATGCCCAACTTAAGCGCGCGTATACATGTGTGTGATTAAATATTAAGAATTCAATATTTCCAAGATACGTTCTATCTTTTCAGTAGAAACATTTGATTTAGATTTCTGTATCATCTTTGAAACTTTTTTCCTACTCTCAACATCTGCTTGCTCAGTGAGAAGTTTTCTTCGTTCATTAGATGCTTCGAGTTCAGTAATCTTTTCTTTCCATTTTTGTTCTAATTGTGCCATTTGTTGTTTCATTTGATGTGTATTTTCACGTTCTTGCTCTAGTTCAGAAATTGTATTTGATTTCTCAATTAGTTCTATTTTCTGTCTTTCATTAGGATCAATAGTTAATTGATGAATTCCTTTGACAAACTCTCTAAAGCATTGTTGTCTTGTAGGCACAAAGTACACACCATCAAGACCATTCTTGTGACCCATAATTTTTTCAGCAATATTTGCATTGACATTATTTTCTAATTTCATTATGGTATTGAATCGTTTTCTAAATCCATGAAGTAATTGAGTGTCATAACGTCTACCTTTTTGAGTTCGTTTGATTGATGTGTGTGATAGAACCCTCTCAAAGATATTAAAGACTGCCTGCTTTGAGAGTTGACGAATTTTTGCTTTAGGTCTTAATGCACTGAAAACATTTCTAAATATGGGCGTATCATCAGAGAATAATTCTCCACATCTTTGTCTTTCTGCATGATATCGCTTTAGCCATTTTGTAGCCTCAGGAGTTAGAAATGCCCAGTAAGAATCACCAGACACTACATCTTTTGTTGAATCTCTGTAATCTTTTTCTTCTGCACTTTCATCTGCATCAGCGTATAGTAGTACAGCGTAGCAATCCATATTTTGTGAATCATTAGAAGACATTGGAATTAGATGCTTCATTTGTAGTATCTGTTCATGAATTCCAATTCTACCACCAATTGATGCCATGAAATGAATTAGTGCTTTGTTTCGAGATACATTACCACCAATGCAACCATCAGACATTTCCTGAATTTGTATGGTGGTCCATGCTTTGAATCCTGAACGTTTTACTTGGGGAGGAAATAGTGATTCAATAGGTCTCCACCTAACATCATTTTCTCTGTAATTAATTCCTAAAACAAATTTGATCGGCTTGAACATTTTAGGAATCGTGTTTGGAGATAATTCATTATTCTTTACTCTAGAAATTTGAAATTTACAATAATCAACTAGGATGTTTTCCAACTCTTCGTTTGGAATTTGAATTAGATGTTCATATGATGAAATGTTAGAAAATTTGAAGAACTGTTTTAGTCTGTATCCATATTCAATTTTGGTTGCAGCAGCCAAATTTGACTCCTCAATTGTGAGAATTTGGCGTTGTTTGGTACTCAATATACAAAATAGGTACGTTTATGGCTCATATACTTTCAATTCACAATAATTGGTTTGCACGCCAAGGTATTTCTGAAGAGTTTCGACTCATCAAAATACCCCTAGGGAGAAACATGTTTTCTCTCTAGGACATTACATTCTACTAGGAGCAACAATACCTAGCAAATC
>Ga0233434_1002961_pt1 | contig 14289 bp, 15 predicted proteins | sample SI_122_August201_4_FD_182738 | JGI IMG/M metagenome (GOLD analysis project Ga0233434, IMG submission 182738) | Seawater microbial communities from Saanich Inlet, British Columbia, Canada - SI_122_August2016_120_MG | ecosystem: Environmental > Aquatic > Marine > Inlet | place: Canada: British... | reverse complement strand
AGAAACGCATGCCATACACCAAATACAATCATGTTCTCTAATTGGATCTGCCTTGTCAGTTAGATCTTTACGCTCATCTTTTACATCACTGCCAGTTCCCTCAAAAGTTTGACCAACTACATCTTTTGCTGGAATATCTTTTTCAGTTCTGTACCATTGGAATACTTGTACTGGACATGCCTCAATGCATGCACCATCTGCAACACATGAATCCCAATCGACTGCAACCATTGTTCCACTAATTCCTAAAGGAACTTGTTCTTCGTTTCTTGCGGCATATGCTGCAACTACATCTGAATCTGCAAACACTTCAGCTTGCGAGCCATCAACATTTTTCTCTTTTCCTGGACCCCACATGATATGGAAATTTCCATCATCTAGGCTAATCTTTCCAAGTGGTTTTAGACCTTCAGGGAAATTATCTGCTATTGGCATGCTTGATTTTTTTTTAGATATTATTTAAAGCTAGGGCAGATCAAAATGAGATATACAGTCATGAAATGATCCCTTACGTTCATAATGTTCTACGATCAATTCTGTGGATATGGATATTGTAAAGTATGATGTGTATAGGGGACCTAATCTCGGAGTCTACATTAGTGTCAATGACAGTATTGGGCTAGTTCCATTAGGATTTGCACAAACTAAAGCAGACAAACTTGAAAAATATCTAGATATTGATATTCATTTTACTGCAGTAGCTAATACCAGACTAATAGGTTCATTATCTGTAATGAACAACAAAGGAATTCTATTACCAACTACTGCATATCAAAACGAATATGATTTTCTAAAAGCTGAAACGGATTTAGAAGTTGGAGTACTTGATACAAAATTTAATGCATTAGGTAATGTGATTTGTGCAAATGACAAAGGAGCAGTTGTATCTCCATGGTTATCAAAAGAAGAATGTAAAACAATTTCAGATGTGTTGGGAGTTGAAACAATCCAGAAAAGAATTGCAGGATTTAATCAAATTGGTTCTGTAATGGTTGCAAACAATTCGGGTGCTGCAATTCATCCAGATACAGATGAGAAAGATATGGAAATATTTTCGGATTTACTAGGCGTGAATATAGAACCTAGTTCAATTAACAATGGAGTACCATACGTTGCATCAGGGGTTTTGGCAAATAATCACTGTATCGTAGTTGGTTCATTAACTACTGGTCCAGAAATTATGAATTTGACTAGTGCTTTTCTAAATTAAGAATAGTTTTTGGGTCTTCAGTTAATTTTTCTAAAGATATTACTCCCTCAGTTCCAGTAACCATATCTTTGAGGACAACATTTCCTTGTTCAAGTTCTTGTGGTCCCACAATAATTGTGAGTTTAGAATTACTTGCAATATCCATTTGCTTTTTTAGATTACGTCCTGCCAAATCAATGTCAGCAGGAATTTTGTTGAGTCGAAGTAATGATGTAATTGAATGTGCAACTTTTTTCATTTCATCATTAATGTAGAGTACTGAAATTCTATTTTGTGAAACATCTGGAATTATTTTTTGTTCTTGCATTGTTAGAATGATTCTCTCAACACCTCCAGCAACACCAGTGGCACCCAAGTCATCTCGCTTGAATGCTCTGGTAAGAGTATCGTATCTACCTCCTCCAGCAAGTGCACCTAAAGTTGAATTTTTATCAAATACTTCAAAGACTGTTCCCGAATAGTAATCTAATCCACGAACAATACCGAAATTAATTCTAACATTTGATACTCCTCTATTTTGTAGTGAATCAAATAATTCCTTTAGTTCACCCCAAGATTCAAGCTGTGTTGTATCAAATGAATTTTCAATTTCTTTAATGCTACCTTTAATTTGTGAAAATTCTAAAATTTTTTCTAACTTGCTTTCATCATATCTATCTTTGAATTCATCAATAATTTTTTCTTTAGATTTTTTCTGAATTTTATCTACAGCTCGTAAAATATCTGCTACAAGTTGTGAATCTGTTGAATCAAAGATTTTGTTAATGTATGATTCTACAAGATTTCTGTGGTTAATGTCAATTATAATATTTTTCAGCAATAATGAATCAAATAATCTAGAAGTTAATTCAATTATTTCTGCTTCTGATTCCAAATTTGCTTTACCATAAATCTCAATATCCCACTGGTGAAAGTATCTGTATCGTCCTTTTTGAGGTTCATCATATCTAAAAACTCCACCAAACGCTGAGAGTTTTGCAGGCAATTTCATGGATTTTTGTGCAGTAGCATACCTAGTTAGTCCCATTGTGAAATCAAATCGTAATGCTACTTCTCTATCTCCTTTATCTTTAAAATAGTAAATTTCATCTCTAATTGCAGGACCTGATTTAGTTTCTAGAGTTGATAGTAATTCAATTGGAGATGAATCCATAAATGAGAATCCATAAAGATTTGAGAGTTGTTTAAAGTGGTACCGGATATGCTCAATGTTTGCATTCTCAGATTCTTCAAAATCCTTCATGCCTCGCGGTAACTCCATAGATATTGTGTTGAAAGGTTGGGATTTAGATATTTCTGTAGGACATAATCTTAAGTAAATTTTGTGAGAATTGATAGTAGTGATTCTCAAAGCTAGAATAATAGATCATGTCAATATGAAAGTCAAAGATTTGGATGCAAGTGTGAAATTTTACAAAAATCTTTTTGGCTTTGTGATAAAACAAGAAGAAAATGAAAATAAAATTGATGTTCCATCAAAATTTATCGGAAATGATTCAATCAAGCTGTGTCTATATGAAGTGCCAGATATGACACCAGAAGGTGGAATTGCTCACTTTGGATTTAATGTAGAGAATTTTGATGAAATCATTTCAAAGTGTAATGAATTAGGAGTAGAGATACTTTATGGGGGCGTAGTTAATTGGGAGAAATCAAAATCAGTATACATTGTGGATCCTAGTGGTTATGAATTAGAGTTAGGAGAGATTGTAGGTGGCGGATTATGATTATTGGTGATATTTTTGGGATTAAGAATTAGTTGTGAATGCTCAAAGTGTAGTTGTAAAGTAGAGTTTCCAATAATTCATTCAGATGAATTATTGAATTTGCTACAGCATGGAAGATTAAATGAGGAACAAGTAAAATTCTTGAGAAGTAGAATAGACAGTAGAATTTGTAAGGAATGTTTTAGAGGTAAACATTACAGATCCTAGAATTTTGGATTATGATAACTATACAAAACTAGGCAGTTTTGAAAAAATAATTCTCTAAAATGTAGATTCTGGCTAAACTGTTAAAATTCCATGCTCAAGCATGTATTCAATTCCTGAGAGAAACTCAACATCTGAAACTACTCCATCTGCCCACCAACCTGCATTATTTTTAATCCATGAGGGGATTTTGGTGTCGAATTCACCAGTATTACTTGGAGAGGTTGTTGGAATTTCCAAAACATTTTCTAAAATCAAATATTCAATTCCTGAGAGAAATTCAACATCTGAAACTACTCCATCTGCCCACCAGTGTGCATTAATCTTTATCCAAGAAGGAACAGATGATTGTTCATAAATGACAAAATCATGAGACTTATTTTGTTTTTCTAATAATCCAGCTTCTCCAAATACATCTATTTCTTGAAAGGTCAATTCACTCTTGTCAATCATTCTAATTTCATCAATAAGACCATCAAACTGTGTATTGATATCAAACAAAGATTGATTATTTGAAATACTCAATAGAGTTTGTTCTAATTTTATTTCTAGTTCATATTTTTGATCAAGTTCCATATCATTTATGCTGTAAAGAATCTCTTGTGCTCTCCAAACAAATGCACAACTATCAACAAGTAGTACATATTTTGTTAATTCATCATCAGATTGGGTTCCCAAGATATAATTTGTTTTAGACATTTCTAAAAGATTAGCAATTGAATTTAATTTAAAAATTGAATCATTTAGAGTGTCTGCGGGAATTACTGCCAGTTTTGTTTCATCTAACACTTTATAGATTTCATTTGCTTGCATTTCAAAAAAATCTACACTGACATTAGTTTTAGTATTTTTTAAAATATTCAAACTAAATTCTAATTTTTCATCTATATGAGATTTAGTTTTTAATTGTGAACTAATATTATTATATAACAAATCAATTGGATGTGATAAATGCACTGCTGCTTGTTCTGAATTTTCAAGTTCAATGTTTTTCTTTGCTGCTAAAATATGACCATTTATTTCATCAATTGAAGTTGCAAATTCTAATTGACTATCATAAGATAACTCAGCATTAGCAACACCCATGGACATAAACATCATAATTGCAAATGAACCGATTATCGAAATAGGGTAAGATCTTCTCATAATAATATCCCATATGTGGGAATGCCATATAAAATTTGATATAGTTCCAAAGTTGGGAATAAGATGGAGATTCAGGGTATTAAGGCATTGGAAACCTAGCGATACCAATCATTACCAATCATTACCAATGTATATATACTGGAGTAAGAACGTCATACTATGAGCACTCAAACTCAAACAAAGAATACACAAACAAACAATGTTTATTCAATGTACAAGCAAAATGTTCAAAAATACTTTGAAAATATTTCAAAAATCACCCCACAATATTTTCAAGCTATTACACAATTGCAAGAAGAAGGTATGAAAACCTGTGAGAAAACAATCAATGCAACAGTATCAGTACAACAAGAATTTGCAAAAAAAGCAGGCATCACAACTGAAGTTCCAGATGCTGCAAAAACTGCAATCATTGATACAAACAAGCAAATTGTTCAAGCAAGTACATTAAACAATCAATTGACAAAAACTACAATTGATACCACAGTACAAAATATCAAAACTTTTAGCGATAACATAAACGCATTTGCAGAATTGAATAAAAATATTATCCAATCTTGGATAAACCCATTCACACTAAAAAACTAGTGTGATTGATTTTTCTTTTTTTATTTTTATCATATTCAAAACACTTTAGAATTATAATTTTATCTAATTTTTGTGTTTGAAAAAGATAAACGAATAGAAGAATTACGAATGAAAACAGGTAGAAGTAAACGTTGTCTTGATTGTAAAAAACATAGATGTATAATTTCATCTTGCCAATGTAATTGTCATAAAGATTTTTCAGGGTTACAAGAACCAAAAGTTTTCAGGCAAAATACTTCAAAAAAAGAATACTAGATTTATCAATAAAAAAAGAAAAAAATTAGTTTGCAGGAACTGCAATACCTCTTTCAATCATTTTGAGTGCCGTATTTGATTTTAAACACATTGGTACTCCGTTTGATTCTTTGAGAACTAGACTAAATCCTTCACGACATTCAATTTCTGCAGCATCAATACCTGCATTCATTTGATTATGTGGAGAAATCCAAGCTAAACGTATTTCTTGTGCCTTTTCTACAAATTGTGCTCTAAGTTCTTGTTTTTCCTCATCAGTTAGATCAGTGGTATTCTCACGCATTTCCATCTTAAATTCTCGCATCTCCGATACTCTATCAAGAATTGCAGATTTACGTTCATCAGACATTTTGATTTTCATCTCAGCCATATGATTTTTGAATTTTATTTTGACTTCTGATTTGATTTTTTCTCCGTCACCGTGTTTTGATTCAAATTTCATTTTGATTTCATGCTCTCTGTCTTCATCACCATGTTTTTCCATGATTAGTGATTTTAGACGTGGAGATTTTTCCATCTTTTCTTTCATTTTTTCTAATGATTTTTTGTGTTTTTTGAGGTCTTTTGCTTCATCATGATGTTCTTTCTTGTAATCTTCTCGTTCTTCAGGTGTCATATCACACCATTTTGAGATTCTTTCAAGTTTTTCTGCATCAATGATTTCTGCTGCACGGTCTGATTCGGATAATGAACAAATTCTGTCATAGTTCATGTGAGATTTATCATTCTTAGAGTCATCATGATGTTTTTTGTATTCATCTTTGTATTCTTCAATGAAATCAATTCTTGCATCTTCATCAAGTGAACAGTAAGTGTTCATTTTTTCTGCATGATCTTCTGCTTTGTCATGTTCAGCTAAAAATGCTCTCTTGTCTTCATCAGCCATTTCACAGTATCTCATTAACATGTCTCTCATGTTTTTATCATGATCTTTACCTTCTTTGTCATGATGTTCTTTCTTGTAATCTTCTCGTTCTTCAGGTGTCATATCACACCATTTTGAGATTCTTTCAAGTTTTTCTGCATCAATGATTTCTGCTGCACGGTCTGATTCGGATAATGAACAAATTCTGTCATAGTTCATGTGAGATTTATCATTCTTAGAGTCATGATGTGCTCTAAATTCATCCCTGTGTTCAACGATAAATGCTGCTCTGTCTGATTCATCCAAAGCACAATAATTATTTGATTTTGCTACTTGGTCTTCAGTTTTACCATATTTAGCGGCAGTTGTACTTTTTTCTTCGTCAGACATTTCACACCATTGAGCAAGTTTTTCTCTAAAAATATCATCAATGTTTCTGTCATGATCTTCATTTCTGTCATGATCTTCATTTCTGTCATGATCTTCATTTCTGTCATGATCTTCATTTCTGTCATCGTCTTCTTTGATGTCATCGTCTTCTTTGATGTCATTTTCAGTTTCATCGTGATGTTCTTCGTCTTTTGTCTCAGGAATGACTTGATCAATTAATTCATCAAGAACAATTTCACGTTCATCTTTATCTTCTATCTCACAAATGATACTTAGACGCTCATCTAATTCTACCATATCTGGATTATCAGAAAAGAATATTGTTTGTTGTTCTGATGTCATTTCACAAAAGTCTTCTAGAGAATCTTTTAGATCATCTGATTCTGCAAATACAGCATTACCTGTAGTAACACCGGTAAACAATATCAGTGAAAAAACAACGCTTAGAAGTTGTGTACTTTTCATTACAAAACTCTTAGGCTTTTGTATATAAAGAATGTCGAAGAATATCATCGTAAGTATTATTAGATATTATCCAATTTTTGAATTATAGTGATTATGTATTCATAGAACAAGATACTGTAATCAATTTACAAAATCATTTCAATTAGAATGATTTTTTTATTTTATTTGCCATATCTTGGAAAGATTTTGCCTTCTCCATATCATTTAATTCGTTTGAATAGATATCAGCTAATTGTTGTAGAGGATAGGGATCATTTGGATTGAGTTTGGTTATTTTTTTCAAGCATTCAATCTTTTTTGGAGAATCGGATAATTCCACATAACATCCATACAATTCAAGATAAAGATTTGAATTTTCAGGTGTGATTTTTAGTTGTTTTTCTAGATGTGAAATTTTTTCATGTGTTTTTTGTATCATAGATTTTGAAGGGGAATTTTGTTTTAGTTCAATTCCTTTTTTGAGTTTTTCAAAAAATCCCATATCAGAATTTAATAATTTTATAATATAAAAAAGAAAGAATGTAGATCTTAGGTCAATAGATCTAGCACATCTGTAGCCACATCTTCAGAATCAGTTTCATCTACAACTGGTTCATCAGTAATTGTTGGAGTAACTGTAACATCACCAACTAATACCAGTGGAACTTTGACATCAGAACTCTCAGCAGTGATAGTAGCTCGTGTAAATGCTAGAGCATAGGAATCCTCACTATCAGCAATTGGTGCAAAGTGACCTTTGAGATGAATTTTAATTGAATCATCATCTTGGGAAACACCATTGATGTGAACGCGATTATTCTTTGCAAATCCTTTTAGATCAAAGGTTACTTCTCTATCTCCAATGAAGATAGTACCAATTCCAGAAAAGACAATGCCTCGTTTTTCGGCATGTCCAGCATCAACATTTAGTATGAATTCTGCTGGGAATGCTTTACCATCCACTATAGCCCAACCAGAAGTAATACCTTCTACGGATAAGGTAAATTCAACATTTTGAATTCTCTCATCAAATGTATCACCTAGTCTGTTTTTTCTTTGGTCATTGAGGTCTTTGAGTTGATCTTTTAGTGATTGTCTTTGCTCTTTGATTTCTTTAGAGTATGCTTTTCGTTGTTCTTTGTCAGTTTGTATTTCAGAGTTTTCAGCATCAGTCTGTGCAAATGCTCCACTTACTGGAGCAATAGCTACTGCCATAATTATGGATAATGCCAAAAACAGTTTTGCATATTTCATTAATGAAAAAATCATTTTGGTATAATAAGCGATTACGCATCTTTCTTACTGATAATTTCTCAGTGCTAAAAAATCAGAATAAATTTAAAATAAAAAGTTGTTTGGGAAATTAAAAAATAATGAACATATGTTTAAAATATTATGATCTATAATTAATGCTAGTTTCACTTGTAGTATTATAGAAAGCTGACACAATATCCTATTGTCAAAATGCATGGCGATTGTTTACCAGTCTGAGCATACTGGCAGGGCTGAGTAAAGGTTGTTCCCCGTTAGTCAGCTTTCAAAATTTTCTATTAATTTTAAATTTAAAAATAGAAATAACTCATCGGACATCATGGAGAAGTATTTGTAGCAAGCCCAATCGCTTCAGCGAAATAATATCCAGCTAAAATTGTTGCAGCAGTATAAACAAGAGAACCCGCAAATGTGTAAAATACAAATTTTACAAATTTCATTTTTAGTAATCCTGCTGGAATTGAAATCATCTCCCTCATTACTGGAAGTAGTCTTCCAAGAAATACTGCCTTGTCACCATGTTTTTCAAACCAAATCTCAACTCGTTCTAGTTTTTTATCAGTTATTTTGAAATATTTTAGATATCGAAGTAATACGGCTCGTCCAAGTTTTAATGCAATCAAGTAGATTATTGATGAGCCAAGAGTAGCACCACTAGCACCTAATATTATCATTGGAATAATTCCAATTAGTGGAATTCCTTGCTGTGATGCAATAAAGCCTGCAGTTGGAAATACAGCTAAAGTGGGAATTGGAGGAATTATTGTCTCAATAAAGGCAGCAAGAAACATCCCCTCATAGAGATGCTCACCTAGAAAATCTGCAATCCAAACAATAATTGAATCAAATGCTTCCATGTGTTTGTGCCAACGAATTCCTACTAAATTACCTTACGTGTAAAATTACACCTAGAGTCAAAATAAAAATAATTCACAATTCTAGCGTTTTCTCTCATAGAATTCAACAGAATTATCAAATTGTCGGTTATAATCAACTTCTAACCAAAATTTTTGCTCATTGATTTCTTTTCCTTCAGATAACCATACATTTAGAATTTTTTGCATAAACATTTGTGTAGTATCATCAATTTGAGGTCTTTTTCCAGTCTCTTTTTCAATTCTATCTCGTTCTTCTTTGAATTTTTTTAGTACACCTTTGAGATTTTTTCCATTAATTTGTGCTGCTTTGTTTCTTTTTGCAGTAGCAAGATCTTTTTTTAGATTAGAAATAATTCCCATAAGATTACTAGGAATACTTTTTTAAAAAAGATTTCAGAAATGAAAAGATCTTTTTAAATAATTTAATGAGATGGGAAATTATGCCAAGAGTGTCACATTTTGATATTCCCGCAGATGATCCGGCAAGAGCACAAAAATTCTACAAAAAAGTATTTGATTGGAAATTTGAAAAATGGGACGGTCCAATGGAATATTGGTTTGCAAAAACTGGGACAAAAGAGCCAGGAATTGATGGAGGATTATCAAAAAGAATGCCAGGACAGATGGGGATTGTAAATACAATTGATGTTCCGTCAATTGATGAATTTACAAAAAAGATAATTGAGAATGGAGGACAGGTAATTATTCCTAAAATGGCAATTCTCAAAGTAGGATGGTATGCTCAATGTATGGATACAGAACTTAATGTATTTGGAATTATAGAAAAAGATGAAAAGGCCGAATGATATTATTCAATAGTACTTTCATATACTTTGAGGGCACATACAGATTGTGAATAGTCTTTTAGATGATGTAAATGCATTATTGGAATTAAAACAAGGTGATCTAGGGCGCCTAGAACACATCAAAGCAACTTTGGAATCAAGAAATGTGTTATTCATCTCAGATACAAAGTATCTTCGAGAATTAACTAAAGAATATCTTGAGGACAATAAGGGTAAAAGATTAGAGAGATTCAATTCTTATGATTATCCTGAATATACAAATCGAATAAAAGATACGCCATCTCCTAAACCAAAAGAAACTGTTGAGGAAGACAAAGAAGCAGAACAAATGGCTAAAAATTTGAAAGAGGCTGGAGACATATCTGAAGATGTAAAAGAATCAATACCTGAAATTTTAGAATCAAATAAAAATTATTTTTGTGGTAATTGTGGTAACTCAATTAAAAATGAAAATTTTTGTCGTAAATGTGGTTCCTCTCTATACATTGTAGAAGAAGAAGAAAAAGAATACGATGAAAGATTTAGACAAACTGAATCTCGAGAAAAAAGTAATCCTAAAAATCAAGTGAAAATTAGTAAGAGTACATTATTAATTGTAATTTTATTTGGAGTAATTATTGTTGGTGGAATAGCTATGGGAATTAAAATGCTTGGAGAAAATGAAATTCAAATCGGAAATACAATTGATCCAACACCAATAATTGAAACTAGTCCTGTTAGTGATTCAGAAACAAATCCTGTTAGTGATTCAGAATCTAATTCTAAATGTGGTGCAGGAACTGTACTTAATGAAGCTGGTACATCATGTGTAATACCAGGAAGTGAAATTACAAGTGAATCTAATTCTAAATGTGGTGCAGGAACTGTACTTAATGAAGCTGGTACATCATGTGTAATACCAGGAAGTGAAATTACAAGTGAATCTAATTCTAAATGTGGTGCAGGAACTGTACTTAATGAAGCTGGTACATCATGTGTAATACCAGGAAGTTGAGTTACAAGTTTTTAGATCATGCAACTGATGCAATAATTGAGGTTACTGCAAAAGACCTCAAAGAAGCATTTTCAGTAACAGCTGATGCCGTAGTAAACCTAACACTAGATCAGGACAAAGTTGAAGAAAAAGGAAAAAAAGAATTTTCAGCGCAAGGAAAAGATGTGAGATATCTTCTTTTTAGTTGGCTTGAGGAAATTCCATTTGTTCTAATTACTGAGGGATTTGCAATTAGAAGAATAGAATTTGAGATTATAGAGGAAAATGGGTATAAAATCAATGCAACAGCATATGGCGAACCCCTAGATATCCACAAACATAACTTCAAAGTCGAAATTAAAGCACCTACGTTTTATGATATGGAAATCAGGCAAAATGATGGCGTCTATATGAGATTTTTACTTGATTTGTGAATTTTGTGAAATTTTCTTTGCAAGAAACACGAAGAAATTATACGCGTTTTTTAAAAATGAATTAGGAAAAGAGTTTTTGTGAACATAAAATTTGCAGGACTGGCAATATTTTCATTTATTGCAATAATGATCATTCCAGCTTATGCAGATGTCAATAATGCAGAACTTGACAAAGAGACATTTACAATTAATGATAAATTTACAATTTCTGGTACTGTCAGTGATGCAGAAAGAACTATGCTAACTGCCGTAATGAAAGGAGAAAACGGTGAAAAATTAATCAAAAATCAAAGAAGTGATCCTGATGGAACATATTCTTTTATCCCAATTAATGCAGATCTTCTTTTCAACAGTAAAGGAGTTTATACAATAACAGTATTTACTGAAAATCAACCTTTTGATACTGGTGTTGAAATTAAAATTGCATATGAAAAAAGTGTTGCAGATGTATTACCAGATTATACTTTAGAATTAACAGATATTGAAAATAAAGGAGTAAATGAAACAGAAGAATTAACTTTTACTGCTAGTGTTACTGATTCGACAATTAGTGTATTAGAATTTAGTCTTGAAAATGAACCAAGTGGTGCTACAATTAACGAAAATTCTGGAGTATTCTCATGGACTCCAACTGATATTCAATCAGGTAATTATATTTTAGATATTGTGGTAAAATCAGGACCACTTGAAGACAGAGAAACAATTACTGTTACAGTTATTGATAAACCTGAACCAGTTGTTGAACCAGAACCTGAACCAGTTGTTGAACCAGAACCTGAACCAGTTTCAGAATCTATAGAATTAGGAGTTGCATCATTTGTTGATGAGACAAAAGATGCGCAGACATATGTTGATAGATACAACAATGAGGCAAGCTACAAGGAATGGTTTGATGCAAATTATTCAGAGTATGATTCAATTTATCAAGCAGTGGGATTAGAAGAGCCATTAACTATTCCAGCAGCATTTGTTGATGAAACAAAAGATGCGCAGACATATGTTGATAGATACAACAATGAGGCAAGCTACAAGGAATGGTTTGATGCAAATTATTCAGAGTATGATTCAATTTATCAAGCAGTGGGATTAGAAGAACCAACTGTAGTAGTTGAAGAGCCAGAAATTATTGAACCAGAATTTGGAGAATGTGGAGAAGGAACAGAACTAGTTGGAGATACTTGTGAAATGCTAGCAGGATCTAATGGTGGTGGATGTTTAATTGCAACTGCAACATATGGTTCAGAACTAGCACCACAAGTACAATTACTTAGAGAAATTCGTGATAATCAATTAATGAATACAGGTTCAGGAGAATCATTTATGACAGAATTCAATCAATTCTACTATTCATTTTCACCAATAATTGCAGATATGGAAAGAGAGAATCCAATATTCAAAGAATTAGTAAAGATTGGAATAACTCCATTATTGTCATCATTAACGGTATTATCATTTGCAGAATCAGAATCAGAGGTTATAGGATATGGAATAGGCGTAATAATGATGAATATCGGAATGTATTTTGTAGTACCAGCAATAATTATTTTCAAAGCTAGAAAATACATCAAAATTTAGAAAATTCTTCAAATATTGTAAATCTCAATTGATCAAAAGGGTAGTGAAATTTATTATTTAATTTATTAGATTTGAAAAATGGAAATAATTACAAATTGAAGCAAAAAATTATTTTTAGTATACTATTTCTACTTTGTATCGCATCTATCCAAATGGCATATGCAGAAAACCTACTGCCAGATAAACCAAAAAACCTAGAAGCCAATCCAATTTCTCTAACTTCAATAATTATTTCATGGGATGCTCCTGAAATAACTGGAAATGTAACTGCAATCACAGGTTACCAAATAGAATACAAAATGGATTCAGAAGATTTTACAGTAATCACTGCAAATTCAGGAAGTACATCATCGTCATTTATTCATCAAGGACTTGATTCAGAAATAGTTTATTCTTATCGAGTTAATTCAATTAATTCAGAAGGTACAGGTGTATCATCATCAACTGTTTCAATAAAACCGGAACATACCACAGTACCTGCAGCATTAACTGCAACAGCAATTTCACCAAGTCAGATAAAGCTCACTTGGCTATCGCCATCAGAAAGTATACTACCAATACAAGGTTATGAAATAAAAAGAGAAATTAATCCTGGAGTTTATGATAGTATAGGAAGTACAAATAAAAACACATTATCGTTTATTGTATCTAATTTAGCAACTGACAAAGAATATTCGTATGTAGTTAGTGGAACAACACAATATGGATCAACACAAGAATCAATTTCAGCATCAGCAACTCCTAAAGAAGATTCAACAGATACATTAGAAGAACCAACTTCATCAACTGCAGTACAAGAGACAATATCTACACCGCCAATAAAATTAACTGCCTCAGTTGTTTCATCAACTCAAATTAATTTATCATGGAGTCCTCCAGTAGAAGATGGAAATACCCCAATCACAGGTTACAAAATTGAAGTAAAAAGTGATGATAATTCATACACTGTACTAATTGCAGATACAGAAAATACTTCTAAAACATATCCACATACTGATCTTACAACAAATACAAAGTATACCTACAAAGTATCAGCTATTAACAAAATTGGAACTAGTGAATCATCAAATGAATTTACTGCCACAGCAAAATCAACAAATGTCCAAATCAGTCCAATGGGAAAACTCACAATTGATGAAGGGAAATTCTTTTCATTTACAGTCAAATTAGTCGATAATTCAATGAAAAATGTAGTCTTTAGTTTAGATGAAAATCCACCAATAGGTACTAAAATTATATCAAATACAGGAATGTTCTCATGGACGCCATCAGAATCAGATGGTGGTAAAACATACACATTTTATGTTATTGCAAAAAAAGATGGCTTGTCTGATAGTCAAATTATCACCATTTCTGTAAATGACAACATAGATGAATCAAAACCAACATCCACTTCTGAACCAGTTTCAGAATCTATAGAATTAGGAGTTGCATCATTTGTTGATGAGACAAAAGATGCGCAGACATATGTTGATAGATACAACAATGAGGCAAGCTACAAGGAATGGTTTGATGCAAATTA
>Ga0233434_1002957_pt1 | contig 14296 bp, 12 predicted proteins | sample SI_122_August201_4_FD_182738 | JGI IMG/M metagenome (GOLD analysis project Ga0233434, IMG submission 182738) | Seawater microbial communities from Saanich Inlet, British Columbia, Canada - SI_122_August2016_120_MG | ecosystem: Environmental > Aquatic > Marine > Inlet | place: Canada: British... | reverse complement strand
TATCGCGCCCGGTTTCGAGGTCTGTAGAGTTTGCGAAGGCTTTGGGTAGGAGGGGTCCACTGACGAATGTCAGGAGCAGTATTGCGCTTAAAAGTTTCCCTCGACAACCTGCCATTACCGCACGTCTTCCAGTTTTTCGATCAGCAGGGTATGGATCATATGTTCCTTGAAACTGCGGATCACTTTGTTGAGGTCGAAATTCGGATTTCTCAGCGAAACATAGAAAACATCAATGGCACGATCGCCTTGAGTGGAAATCTGAGCCCGGTGAATACGAATGCCAAAATCTGCAAAGACGGCGGAAACTTTATAGAGCATTCCGATATGGTCTCGGGCTTCGACCCGGATCACTGTGAACGGATTGCCCATTGTTCTTTCAACATGGACTCTGGGAACCATAGCCATCTTTTTCTGCTCACCCGCGTAACGAATTCGGGACTTTAACATTTTCTGTAAACTGGTCTCTCCTGCAAACAACTGACTCAGGTTGTTTTTAATATCTTTCCATATTTCTAGATCTTCGGCATCTGCCTTGGTATTTGCATCTACCTGCAGGGTGACAATCACGATGCCATCTTTTTTGAGATAGATTTGCGCGCCGAGGATGTTCAAACTTTTGGCTGTAATGGTTCCTACAAGTTTTTTAAAAGCTTCACTACCAATGGGACAACAAAGAGTCAGGTTGTGGTAGTTGCCTTCTTCATGAAACTGATGGTGAAGAATAAATAATTTATCCTTGAAAGACCGGATGAGGCGGATGTGTAGCGCAACCTCTTGGGAGGATGCTGTCATCAGATAATCTTCCGGCATTTGGCGAAGATGTTCTTCGATATCGTTCACAGGCAATTCGCGTTGCAGGGCTTTGAAAACCCCTGCCCGTGTTGCTAGGGGCTGTTGTTCCAAAGATTCGGGGTCTTGCAGATGTTTCAGGGTTCTTTCATAGAGTTCTGAAAGTAATATTTTTTTCCAGGCGGTCAACGTACCCGGTGCCACGGCTCGCAACTCGGCATAGCTGAGCAGGTAGAGTCCCTTCAACCTTTCCGGGCTCGCTACTGTTTCCGCAAACTTGCGGATGACTGCGGGTTGGTGGATATCCTGATGCAAAGCCGTTTCGATCATGGTGTAAGGATGAGCCAGAAGGAAATGCAGGGCTTGCACATCTTCCTCTCCCAGGCTTAGCCTTTCTGTCAGGGATTTTAAAAATTCCCCCGGTTCGTCAGTGGGCACTTTTCCCACCGATTGCAGAAGGGCCGATAACTTCAGAATCCCTTTTCTAAGGTAATCCTGATACAAGGCGTGCAGATCAGTGGGGTTAGTGATACTGGTTGCAGCCAGTTCATCAAGAAAGCGGATGACGCGCAGGGAATGTTCATCGGCAGTGTAATGATGGTAGAAGTCATGGTTCACTTTGCAGTGCGCCAGTCCAAATTCTGGCAGGATCTGTTCCAGAATGTTCGTTTCATGCATCAGCCGCAGTATCTTCTCAGCAGATTTATCTTTCAGAATGGAGAACAGGAAGCCCCGAACTTCTTCTCCTTTCATGAATTGCGCGTTAATGAGATTTTTGTTCAGCCGCATTTGCCGCTGGAGTTTGTAATCCGGCAGAACCTGATGTTGCCTGCAAAGCTCTAACGCCACCAATAACAGTGATTTATCTTTTTTGAAATCTTCTTTCGCATTACCGTCATAAATAAGGGAAGAATCTGAAATATGGAACCCATAGCCCACTGATTTTTTTGTCAATGAGGAGATTACTTTTTTGAGCGACCTTTTAGGTTGGCGGCAATGCTCGAAAAGGTTTTGCGAAAAAGTATAGATATTGGTGGCATGCAGGTAGTAGTCGCGCATGAACTCTTCCACCGGCTGACCTTGGGCAGAAGACTGGTACCCCAGATTGGTGGCCAGTTGTTTCTGAGTGGCAAAAGTCAGGACATCGGTCTTTCTCTCGGTCAGGTAATGAAGTTCATTGCGGACTCGAAGTGAGAAGTCGACAGAATGGTAGAGAGACTCAATTTCTTCGTTGGAAAGTGCATGAGCTTCATTTATTTCCCTCAGCGAATGACAGCCATAGCGCACGGCGGTGGCCCATAAGGCGCTGTGGTAGTCTCGCAACCCTCCCGGTCCGTTTTTGATGTCGGGTTCCGGGTGACACACCACGCTGTCACCTTGGCCGTATCGGGTGTATTTTTCTTTTAACTTGGAATTTAGGAACTGCTTCACATGTTTTTGCAAAACATTTTTATGAATGGAGTTGTAAAACTTGTCATAAGTGGTTCGGTTGCCAATGAGGAACCGGGTTTCTATCATGGAGGTTTTGATGGTCAAGTCCTCCTGGGCAAGTTTCACGCAGTCTTTTATTGTGCGGGAGCTGTGACCGATTTCCATGTCGAACCCCCAGATCACCGATAGCGCATCCTTAATAAATGTTTCTGTGATGGGCTGAGTTTTTCCGGAAAGGAGAAACAGGAGGTCAATATCTGAAAGCGGGTTGAGTTCTCCCCGACCATACCCCCCTACAGCGATGAGGGCGAAATCTTCCAGAACGTTAGCTTCGGCATAAACCTCAAGCTGTGTCATGGAAAGAAGGACATGCCGGATGACCTCATCGACCAGACTAGTATGTGCCTGGATGATTTCGCGTCCACCGGTTCCTGAGCGATGCCAGTTTTTGATCTTTTCCTTTTCATCCTTCAATAATTGCTTAAAGGTTTGGAAATAGGGCAGTCTCTGCCTGGGATCGGCAGGGATATTCTTAACTTGGCTGAAATCCATCGCCAGTCGGTAGTTATTTTCAGAATTATCCATTGAGAAAAATCAGCAGGAAGATAGTTTAATGAAGAATATAAATATTATACCAAATTTTAAGTTTTGTTCATTATATGGTTTTATAAATGAAAGCTTTGGGTCTTGTAAAATGAATGCTTTAGCGACCTTTTCGGTTGTGTTTGCTTTTGGCCCTTTTTTCAATGTTTTTTTTGGGAATTGTTCGACCAAAATTGCTTGACAAGAAGGGGGTAATAATTTAGCTTAACCGTTCTTCTATACATATATTGCGATGGGCTTACCTGTTATATCTGCCATTCGAGATTTGATAAATTATTAATTAATGCATTTATAAGTAAATTTTTTTTGAGGAAAAACGATGTCAGAACAGCCAGATATTATTTACACCAAAGTAGATGAAGCACCAGAACTTGCAAGTGGATCATTTCTTCCCATCATACAGTCCTTCACAAGCGTGGCGGGTGTCAATGTTGGTACCATGGATATTTCACTCGCGGGCCGGATTATTTCTCAGTTTCCCGAGAGGCTCAAGCCGGAACAACAGATACCGGATGACCTGGCTCGGCTGGGTGAAATGGTGATGGATCCCGATGCTAATATCATCAAGCTTCCTAATATCAGCGCTTCTAACCCTCAAATAGCGGCAGCAGTCGCAGAGTTGCGGTCCCAGGGCTATGATCTTCCGGACAATCCTGAAGATCCTAAAAATGACGAAGAAAAGGCCATCAAAGCCAAATTCGACAAGGTCAAGGGCAGTGCGGTCAATCCTGTTTTACGACAGGGAAACTCAGACCGAAGAGCCGCTGTTGCGGTTAAAAACTACGCCAAGAGCAATCCGCACAAAATGGGCAAATGGTCCAAAGACTCGAAGTCAAATATCGCAACCATGGGTGCCGATGATTTTTGCTCGAATGAAAAATCTGCAACCATCACCGATGCCATGGCCGGAAATGGCAAGATAGAGTTCGTTGGGGCAGATGGCAACACCACAGTGCTTAAGGATAAAATCCCTCTTGAAGTTGCCGATGTGGTCGACGCAACGAAGATGAGTGTTGTCGCTCTGCGGAAATTCATGAAAAAGGCTAAAGAAGATGCCAAGAGTCAGGGCGTTCTGTATTCGCTGCATATGAAAGCAACGATGATGAAGGTTTCTGATCCCATCATTTTTGGTCATGGTGTGACCACCTTCTTTGAAGATGTGTTCACAAAACACGCCGACACGTTTAAAAAACTTGGTGTCAATGCGAATAATGGTTTGGGTGATGTCTATGCAAAAATTAAAGGACAGCCGGAAGAGAATGAAATCAAGGCAGACATCGACGCGTGCATAAAAGCAGGACCGGAGATAGCTATGGTGGACTCCGATAAAGGGATTACTAACTTGCACGTACCGAGTGACATCATTATTGATGCTTCTCTGGCAGCGGCGATCCGTACTTCAGGGAAAATGTGGGGTCCGGATGGTAATGAGCACGACACGCTGGCCTTGGTTCCTGATAGTAGTTATGCGGGGATTTATCAGGCGGCGATCGATTTTTGTAGAGATAACGGTGAGTTTGACCCCACCACAATGGGCACGGTTCCTAATGTCGGCCTGATGGCTAAGAAGGCAGAGGAGTATGGCTCTCACGACAAAACTTTTGAAGCGTGTGGAGCAGGAAAAATACGCTTATTGGATGGCGCAGGCAATGTTCTGCATGAGTATGATGTGGAGGAGGGAGATATCTTCCGCGCTTGTCAGGTCAAGGATATTGCGATTCGGGACTGGGTAAAACTCGCAGTCAACCGGGCTCGACTCTCTGAAACCCCTGTGGTTTTTTGGCTCAATAAAGATCGAGCCCATGACGCTGAACTGATCAGAAAACTGGAAGTTTACTTAAAAGATCATGACATCAACGGTCTGGATATTTCAACCATGTCTCCTCTCGAAGCGATGAAGCATTCGCTGCAACGGGCGAAAGACGGCAAAGATACCATTTCTGCAACGGGTAACGTTTTACGGGATTACCTGACTGATTTGTTCCCGATTCTTGAGTTGGGCACAAGCGCAAAAATGTTGTCCATTGTTCCGCTCATCAAGGGCGGCGGGCTTTTTGAAACTGGCGCAGGTGGGTCTGCACCGAAACATGTCCAGCAGTTTGTTAAAGAAGGACATTTACGGTGGGAGTCCCTTGGCGAATTTCTGGCTCTCTCTGAGTCTCTGGCACATTTGAGTCGGGCTAAGGGAAATGCCAAGGCTCAGGTTCTGGCAGACACGCTGAATCGAGCTAGTGAAACATTGATGGAAAACAAAAAGTCACCGGGTCGTGCGGTCGGCGATTTGGATAATGCTGGCACCCATGTTTACGAAACGTTTTATTGGGCGCAGGAGTTGGCGAAACAAAATGATGATGCCGACCTGAAAGCAAAATTCACTCAGGTGGCTAAAGATCTTGAGTCCAATCTGGATAAAATTATTGGAGAGTTGGACGCCGCGCAAGGAACGCCGAAAGATATCGGTGGTTATTTCAAGCCGGATGCTGCGAAGGTTGCAGTTGCTATGCGACCGAGTGGAACGTTCAATTCAATATTGGATAGCTTGAACGGCTAGTCGCCTGGCATCAAACTATCTAGATATAGATTGCAAAATTTATCTCCCCGGGCTTGTCCCGGGGGCTAATAACAGGCCTGATACAGGTTTGCTTTCACGTAGAGGAACAGCTATGTCAAGCTCAAGAAAAAAAATCACGGTAGTTGGAGCGGGTCAGGTTGGATCTACTGTTGCCCAGCTAACGGCATATAAAAACCTCGGCGATGTGGTGATCATCGATATCGTTGAGGGAGTGCCGCAAGGTAAGGCGCTGGATCTGCAAGAATCAAGCTGTCTACAGGTTTTTGATAGTCTGGTGACAGGAACCAACGATTATAAAGATACCGCCAATTCCGATATCGTGGTGATCACGGCAGGGCTGCCTCGTAAGCCGGGAATGAGCCGCGAAGACCTTCTCGCCACCAATGCGAAAATTGTGCAATCGGTGACGGAAAATATCATGGAACATTCCCGCGATCCGATTATCATCGTGGTGTCGAATCCACTTGATGCGATGGTGTACATGGCTAAAAAAACCGGCAACCTGCCGAAGAATAAAATCATCGGTATGGCTGGCGTGCTCGACTCGGCCCGGTTACGTACTTTTGTTTCGCTGGAGCTGGGGTGCTCACTGGTAGATGTGGACGCCATGGTTCTTGGCGGGCACGGTGACTCCATGGTGCCGCTTCCTCGTTATACCTCAGTGTCGGGCATCTCGATCACCGAACTGATGACCCCGGAACAGATTGAACGGGTGGTTGAGCGCACACGAAAAGGTGGAGCCGAAATCGTCCAACTTCTTAAAACCGGCAGTGCCTTCTACGCGCCCGGTGCTTCGGTTGTGAAAATGATTGAGGCAATTTTGCAGGATAAACGCCGCATCCTCCCTTGTACTGCTTACCTTGAAGGGGAATACGGCTGGAGTGGAATTTTCTTCGGCGTGCCCGTCATGATGGGCATTCACGGAATCGAGAAAGTCATTGAACTCAACATGACCGATGAAGAAAAAGTCGCTCTCGATAAATCCGCGCAAGATGTAAAGAAAACCTGCGATGAAATAGACGAGATCCTAAAAAACGGTTCCTAACCACTAGGCGTGGGGCCAATGTTGCAAACCTGTTTTAGCCCCAGATAAATAATCCCCCCTTCCACGAAGGGGGTTAGGGAGATTTGGTTTCCCCTGCCACCCTGAACAAAAAAGTTGTCATGCTGAGGTTCTCGAAGCATCTAGTCGTCGTTGCGAGCGAAGCGTGGCAATCCAGGTTTTTGAGTTTCCCACTCCAAAGCTCTCACCCCAAAAGGATATGGTTTCCCCACTTCCCATTTTTCTACCATAAGGGTAAAATCCCAACCCAGAAGATACTTTTTGGAATGTAATCAAGAAAAGATCTGCCCCCTTTCCAGAAGACAATTTTAATCAACGACATGAACAAAACCGAACAATTTGCAAAACGGATGGTTGAAAAACTCTCCGATTTATTAACGCTTGAGTTTGTAGAAGATCAAAGTAGTTCAGTAGCTGATTTTGTGGTGAAAAGTAAGGGCGAAACTGTGGGTGTTCTTGAAGCCACTCTTTCAACGGACCAGGAGGCTGAGGCACTTGAATCTGCCCTAAGGGATAAAAAGAAGGGCGGACTGTGGATTGAACGAAAACTTTGTCATTCAGATTGGTGGATTTGTCCTGCAAATGATGCACATATCGGTACTATTCGGGAAAAGGCAGATCGCTATCTACGAGATATTGAAATAGATGGGATGACTAGTTTTTCCGAATTGGATAAGTATCAGAATGAAACTGTTGAAAGAATCTATAAAGATTTACGAATCGAATATGGGCAAAAGGTGCAGTTCATACGACCAGGCATAGGATTAAGTGGGTCCTCGTCGGGGGGCCGAACTTCGAACGAGGAGGTTTTGCAAGCAGCCGAGGCCGAAATGTTCAAACCGGACAACCTCAAGAAACTTGGTGCTACTGGAAAAATAGAAAAGCACTTCTTTGTAGAAATTGGTTATTTGAAAGGTGCCGCGAGTATTAGTATTCTTCATTGCGATCCTCCTGAGACTTTACCTGTTCTTCCCGCTGAAGTAACTCATCTTTGGATTGCGGCTAGAGGGGGTGAATATGCGTGGGTTTGGCTTGCCACTTCTTCAGGATGGAAGAATTTCAGTGCCATCAAACTTGAACAATAGTAAAAGAGGCACTCATTAGCAGGCTCATCATGGCAGACGAAAACCCTCTTGAGGTCAGCAGCTCATCAATCCAACCCTCCCTCAGTCCCTCCCTATGAAGGGAGGGAAGTCATTGTTCATCAGCCGAGAAAAACCCGTTGCTTGCCAAAAAAAGTTATTGCAGTCGGCCCCGCGCCTAGCGGTTATAAAGGCGGTGGTTCAGGGGCTAGAGAATAGGGTTTGCGGGTTTTGGTTTTAATTTCGAACTCATCATAAACGGCTACTCCTTCCGGCTTGCCGTCGCATTCCAGAGGGATGTTGTTCCAGAACTCTTTTCTCGACCGCCAGCGTGGATCTTGATGGTCATTAGGGGCATCGTTTACGCAAACTCGCCAGACCGTTCCTTTCAAAATATCTCGCGAAATATCCAGAGTAATGAAATGATTCATCAGTGCCCTTTTTGCCAGCGCGTCAAACACTTCTTTCGGAGCGGTGTGTTCCTCATTACCCTGCATATCGGCAAAAGGTTTGAATGTGGCTCCGCCGCCACCCGAAACAATATGCATTGTTCCATCGCCACTTTTGTATTTCCCTGTTTCTGATTTTATGATTTTGAAGGTGTTGTCTTCACCCAGACTCAGTGGATGGAACCGTTCGTAGGAGTGCTGATGACCGGCTATTACCAGATCGGGTTTTAAAGCGTTCAACTGTTTGAGTAGGGTATCGCGTTTGTCGATATACCATGCGGTAGTGAGAGCCGGTTCGTGGAAGGCAAGAATAACCCAGAGCCCCTTTTCTCTTGCTTCTTGAATGCGCGGTTGAAGCCACTCGGTGGGGTCCTGCCAGGGAAAACTCAGAATGACACCTATCAACGCGTTGCCCACTTCACGGGTGCCTTCAAAGGCGCGTGGTGTTTTTGGGGTATCAAAACCAGAATCGAGTGGATCAATTTTATCCCAGCAACCTGAAGCCTTGGGTTTGGATTTATGTGCCGGCAGATCATTATCGCCCGCAACAAAAAGCCGCAGCGGGTAAGGTTCCACGAAAGCCTTTTTAATTTCTTCTATATATCGGTCCGGGCAGGAGTCGGGAAACATTTCGGGCTGGTAAACAAAATCGCCAAGGTGCAGTAACGCATCTGGTGTTGTTTCGCGCATGGCTTTTTGTACGGCGGAAAACCCTGGCTGATAGGCCCGCTCTCCGGTTCCGGTATCACCGACTATAGTGATGCGTGTGACTGTTTCTTGAGGAAACGGAGCCATGATTTTCTGGATTCCCGTTGATTGATGCGGAGCACTCTCGCTAATGGAATAATTTACGAAGAAGGCGAGCATTAAAAGAAAAACGATTTTCATAGTGAACCATTTCATAAAAATTCCCCTAGATTGTAAATCACCCCAGCCCCTTGTGGTGTTTCTTCATTTTCCCTCATGCCCGGGACGGGTACTTTGAAAAAGAGGGGTCCATTGAAACACCCTCTTACAAACTCGAACAATGCGGGTATCTTGTTCGATGAATTGGGCAAAGGTATTTTAAGCCGAGAACATTTTCGCTCGCCCCATAAGGCTATTGCTAACTGAGTCCAGCGTCACGCTGGTGGTGGTTACCACAAAACCTGTGGCAGGGTTTCAACGAAAGTGCGGATCTCGTCCCGCACCCTGCGATAATGAATCAGAGCTTCCTCTTCTGTTTTAGCATTTTGGGCGAGTTTGGGTGGATCATCAAACCCGAAATGCACGACTGTGGTGGAGCAGGAAAAAATCGGACAATTTGCATCAGCGTGACCGCATACAGTGATCACGAAATCGAAAGGGATGGTTTCTACTTCTTCCATTTTCTGCGATTTCTGACTGGTGATGTCCACACCGGATTCCTGCATGACCTGAACCGCATTAGGGTTGAGCCCATGCGCTTCGAGTCCCGCTGAAAACGCCTGGAAGGAGTCACCCTTCAAGTGCCGCGCCCAGCCTTCAGCCATTTGGCTTCGGCACGAGTTGCCGGTACATAAAAATAGAATTTTCAGTTTCTCCACCATCGCTTAAGAGTACCACCCTCCAATGAGGGAGGCAACTAGCGTGACGCTAGGCTCAAGCGATGAGCTTCCGCTAAGTTGGCAAAAATATCATTAGGCCAGCAAAGGCCAGCAACATTTTTCCGCACAAAATTTAACTTTAGGATGGTATTTGAAATATGTATAATTCATGTTATAAACCACGACATTGAGCGCCTCGACTAGTTAAAGCTTATTAGCAACTTTTGCGTATAGGCTTTGGGGTTGACCGTCGGTGAGGTTTCACCGTAACGGTTTTACGCCCTGGTTTAGTGCCAGTCCTTTGCGGCCGACATATAGTTTTAGCCATAGGATTACCTCCTTTCTGGCAGTTTGCAGACTGCCGGGATAAAAGGTGCGATACCTTTAGGTGTCGTCGAGGCACTCAATGCGTGATTCAAAGTTTAGGTGTCCTCATATAAATAACCTTCTACCGTTTTTAAAACGGTAAGCTCGATAGTATTGGGCTTTTTTAAAAGGTGGTTTGGAGGGAGTTCTACATCATTCCATGCGCCACACTGAAAGCAGGGAAACCCCTGTGGAATGTCGTTGGCGTTTTTTGCTTTCCAAAACTTTTTTCTACAGCAGTTCCCGCATCGGGCAAAAATATTTTTTCCAGAATTTCCCATAAAAAAACCTCTGACAAGATTTAAAAACCATTGACAGAGGCGGAAAAAAAGTTATGATATGCGAAGGTTTGTCCTTTGCTTGTCTTGACTGTAACTCTGTCTTGGCTCTCACGAAAAAGGCCGAATTTTTAGGGAGCCACGGTTGCCGCCGTGGCTTTTTCTATTTCCCCAAAATTAGTCCTCTTGAACCACAAAATCAGTATTTTGTGTCACTCAGCAAAATATTATACAAGATGTAGTATGTCAACGAGTTTCGGGAGCGCCTGAAAACTTTCTTTCAAGACCGCAAAACATAAGGGTTTCGTACTCCTCTCTCATTAGAGATATAGGCGAATAAATAGCAAAAATCAATGCTTTTTTTGAATAAAAAGCGCGTTTATTTGATATTGGCTTTTGCTATTTATCTAGCCCGCGTTGCGGACTTGATTTTCGTCTAATTTTCGCTTGTCCTTTAGCGAGGGATGCAAATGGCTGCTTTAGGCGAACAAGCCTGCTCTCGGTTTGATGGGCCATTGCAACATTCCCGTAGTTATATCGAAGGAGTTTAAACCATGTATCTCACCAAACGCCAGCGGGAGATTTACGAATTTCTCAAGGAGCATATCTATTCCAAGGGATATGCGCCGAGCATTATGGAAATTGGCAAGCGGTTCGAGCTCAGTTCCCCGGCAACGGTGCACAAGCATCTGAGCCATTTGGAAAAGAAAGGGTTGATAAAGAAACAACATAATTTGAGTCGCGCCATTGAAGTGGTGGAAGAGCCGAAGCGGGAGTACCCGGTGCTGGGCAATATTGCAGCAGGTAAACCGATAGAGGTGATGGACCACCGTGAAGTGATGGCTCTGTTGCCCGATGCTGGAGACAAGGACATTTTTGTCCTCAGAGTCAAAGGCAGTTCGATGATCGAAGACCATATTCAAGATGGAGATTATGTGATTGTGGAGCGACGATCGGTAGCCGAAAACGGCGAGACGGTGGTGGCTCTAATCGATAACGATCAGGCTACTTTGAAACGCTTTTATCGGGAAAACGGCCGGGTACGTTTGCAACCCGCCCACCCGGATATGAAACCGATCATCGTCCGTGAAGGCGACTTTGCCATTCAGGGTGTGGTCATTGGCGTGTTACGCAAATTTGATAAATGACCGGTGAGCCACCGGCCAGCGTGACGATGGACCCAATAGGTCAAAACTTTATGGGGGAACCATAATTATTTTGGCTTCTGGATTTAGGTTTTTCTAATTGCTTCCCACGCTAGTGGGCTGTGGTTAATTGAGGGGTTGAATTGAGTTTGAGACAAATTTTACATGTTGATATGGACGCATTTTTTGTGTCGGTGGAGGAGGTGCTTGATCCATCGCTGAAAAATAAACCGGTGATTGTTGGTGGCCGGGTTACACCCGGTGGTAGAGGGTCAACGTCTTCATCATGTGAGCAAACACACTCACGGCTCAAAGAGACATTGCCAGTTGCCTCCACGGCTAGTGGGGGCAGGGGGGTGGTCGCGGCGGCATCTTATGCGGCAAGAAAATATGGTATCCATTCTGCCATGCCGGTTGCTAAAGCGAAAAGGTTGTGTCCACACGCAATTTTTCTGCGTGGTTCGCATCGGCGGTACAGAGAGTATTCGGAGAAGGTGTTTGAAATTTTAAAGCGTTATTCACCATTGGTGGAACCTATGTCACTCGATGAGGCATTTGTCGATTTAACTGGATGCGAAAGATTGCATGGTCCGGTCCTCAAGGCGGCAGAAAAAATTCGCAACGAGATTCGTGAGGTATTAGGATTGAACGCTTCTATCGGAATTGCTTCTAACAAACTACTGGCAAAAATCGCCTCGGCTTATTGCAAACCCAATGGAATGCTATGGATCACATCGGGAATGGAACAAAAGTTTTTGGCTCCGCTCCCCATCCGTCGCGTTCCAGGAATCGGGCCGAAAGGTGAGGCCGAACTTAAACGTATGGGAGTTAAATCTGTGGGAGACCTTGCCCGCTTGCCGTTAGAACTTCTTGAAGAAAATTACGGGAAATGGGGTACGTCTCTTTATCGCAAGGCCAGAGGAATCAGTGATAGTCCCGTAATCAGTGAAACGGGTGACCCGCGTTCGATAAGCCGTGAGACAACATTGGAGATAGATTCAACAGATCCGTTATTTCTGGAGTCTACGCTCAGTTACCTGACCGAGAAAGTTGCGAGCCAACTCAGGGGAAACAAGTTGTTCGCCGGTACGGTGGCGTTGAAACTGCGTTACTCTGATTTTCAGACAGTGACCCGATCGAAAACACTGGATATGCCGACAGCAGAAGATCACATGTTGTATAAAACTGGAGTAGGATTGTTCCGCAAATTATTCACCTGCGGGACGCAGGTGCGCCTTATAGGAGTTACATGTACTTCACTGACTGCGCATCCTCATCGACAGGAAGAATTATTTGATGATAAAGGCGGGCAAAGCTGGGACGGTCTGTATCAGGGTATCGACCACATCCGTCATAAATACGGTTTTAAATCTCTTCTACGTGCAGCGAGCCTCCGCAGACAATAGGTCGGGATTATGCTGCGAGAACAATAACCGCTACTGGATAGGGGTTTTCAAAAACTCCTCCTGATCAAAGAGATTTTTGTGTAAGTGGCATTACGTCCCAAAAAAGCGAGATCCTTCGTCGCCGCAGGCTCCTCTAGGATGACAAATCGGCGTATCTTGTCATTCTGAACGCAGTAAAGAATCTGGGCTTTACGCTTTTTTGACTTAGGTAAATATCTTACGGACAAAGGGAATAGAGGGGGTTTTAAATGAATTTTGAAAATATCAGAAAAGAATTCCCCGTTACGGAAGAGTTGATCTTTTTCGATCATGCCCGAGTAGCTCCTTTACCTGAACGGGTACGAAAAGTGGTGGCGGGTTTTGTAGATGATGCCACCCGCTATGGAACTGCTCATTACGAAACCTGGATAGGCGAGATAGACAGTGCGCGGAAAAGTTTCGCTCGGCTCATCAACGCCGATACGGATGAGGTAGCATTTGTTAAAAATACTTCTGAAGGACTTGCCATTGTTGCCAATGGTCTGGATTGGAAGTCAGGCGACAATGTGGTCATCCCTGATATTGAGTTCCCCGCCAATGTATATCCCTGGTGGAACCTGAAACGTCTGGGTGTTGAAACCCGCATGGTCCGTGCTGTGGAAGGACGGGTTTTGTTTGACGACTTGGTCAAGCAAGTGGATGCGCGGACGAGACTCATTTCTATCAGTTCGGTAGAATGCAACAGTGGCTTCCGCTGCGATCTTAATCGTATTGGTGCGTTCTGCAAGGACAAAGGCATTCTGTTTTGTGTTGATGCCATTCAAAGCCTTGGCATCCTGCCTATGGATGTGAAACGCGACCATATAGATTTCCTCTCGGCGGACGGGCATAAATGGATGCTCAGTGTCGAAGGGCTTGGCGGCTTTTACATTTCAAAAGAAGCTTTAGAAAAGGTGTATCCAATAACGGTGGGATGGGGGAATATGGTCAATGCCGCTGATTTTATGAATTATGAGTTTGCCTTCAGGCCAAACGCACAACGCTTCGAAGAAGGTTCGCTCAACACGATGAGCATCCATGCATTCGGCGCGGCGTTGAACCTGTTATTGGAAACAGGAATTGAAAATATCGAGAATAGGGTGATGGCTTTGGGCGATAAAATTATTGAACAACTCCATCAGCGTGGACTGAAAATTTATAGCTCCACCCGCCCAGAAGAACGCTCCGGAAATATTGCTTTCGTGATGAATCAGGATGTCAGCAAACTTTATGAATGGATGTTGACGAACAAGGTGAAACTCACTGTGCGCGATGGCCTAGTTCGTCTCTCCCCGCATTTTTATAATAGTGAAGACGAGATCAGTCGCTTCTTCGGCCTGCTGGATAAATATTTGAAAGAATGATCTAAATTTTTTCTCTGTAATAGCGGTATATGTGAATTCTGATCTTGCTCAGTAAAAGTGGACACAAAGAAAGTGATGAATATAATCATTTTTGGAGGTGTTCTTTATGGGAAAGAAGCGGAATCATTATACAAAAGAGTATAAAGTTGAAGCAGTCCGTTTAAT
>Ga0233434_1002946_pt1 | contig 14325 bp, 15 predicted proteins | sample SI_122_August201_4_FD_182738 | JGI IMG/M metagenome (GOLD analysis project Ga0233434, IMG submission 182738) | Seawater microbial communities from Saanich Inlet, British Columbia, Canada - SI_122_August2016_120_MG | ecosystem: Environmental > Aquatic > Marine > Inlet | place: Canada: British... | reverse complement strand
GAAGTTGTCGAATTATGCGAAAATATGGATTGTTTGAAATATCCAGAAGATTGGGATTTTGAATCCGACACACCTGAAACATATGAAGAAGGACAATGGGTAAAATGTGCTATATGTCCAGGGTATTTTAATGATGATGGATTAGGAGATATATTGTTTATAGAAGAAGCACCGAATAATAGAGGAGGAGGATGTGATTTATGTGGAAAAACCGATAATATAGTTCAAATGAAAGGATCAGGACAATATTTGTGTGGTGATGCATGTGATGAAGAAGAGGAAGAAGAAGTGTCTCAATCAGATATTTTACCAAACGATACTATTCAAATAGAAAGTGTCCAAGAAGAGACCATCATTCAAAAAGAACAAAAATTAATATTTGATATAGAAGAAGAAAGAGAGGTCACTATAGATAATATTTTATTAAACAATAGTATTATAATGAATAGTGTCCAAGAAGATAAAAAAGAGGTGGTAAAATTCGATGAAAATATAGAATATATAGAAAATAGTATAGAAGAAAATAGTATAGAAGAAAATAGTATAGAATCTGAGATTATATTCATTGAGATACCTATCTTGGACATTCAAACGATAGAGATGTTAAAAGACTTCAATGAATTTGTAACGACACACGGTTTTTTATTAAACATCCTATCATTTATAATGAATATAGTTCGATTTTTCGCACCCAATAATACTGGGGTAAGCCCCCTATGATCCACCCATAGTTCCGTTTCGAGAATTACGTTTCGATAGTTCCGTTGAAACCATATAACCCTACTTATCCAGAAATGAGTGGGATATTGATTTACCGGTTAATTTACCCTCACCCCCCACTGTTCACTTACCCTTACTTTATAAAGGGGGTTACCCTCATTTACAAGGTATTGTGTTTTATTTATAAGGGGGCGAAGCACCTTACTTACATAAAATTGAATTTATTATATTTATTTTATCTTAATACAATATACATATAATGGTTAAAAATACACAAGGTGGAAGTAAGCATAAAGGGATGGCTAGGAAGTTGGTCAACGCACCTATCTCTGCTAAACCTAGACTCTCTGAATGTGATGATGAATGTTATGCTGTTGTTACCAAAATGCTGGGGAATGGGATGTGTCACGTCGACCTCTCTTATCAAACTAACATTGTTCGCGACATTGTCTGTCACATTCGCGGCAAATTTAGAGGACGCAATAAAAAAAATAATCTTGTCGCCACCGGCAATTTTATTCTTGTTGGACTTCGCACTTGGGAAAATCCTATCAAAAATTGTGACCTCATTTTCACTTTCATCGATTCTCATATTCATTCTATTCCTTTCGATTTTAATTATTTAATTTCTACGGATCACATTAATTCTTATATACACCAACATTCTTTCAATATCTCTCAACACGCTACACCCATCGACCACCACGACATTAATGTCGATATCATATAATATTTCGCACTTCGGAAAGGGAACCATACTGTTCCCTTTTAAACCCTCCCTTAATTTTCAGTAAGTTTATTATATCATAACAAAAACAGAGTCATTTTGAACCCGTTTTATAAAATAGAATATATCGGTGTATTGTATTTTTTCCAGTAAGTTTTCTATATTATCACTTTCGGTTAGACGTATAATAAAATCAATAAAAGCGGTTTTGCGTTCAGTTAAATCCTGTGTATTTTTATCATCAAATTTTGAAACGACCGTAGAGTCAAAAATAACATACTTATTTTGTATTAAAAAAACAGATGTTAATTCAATTGAAGTATAAAAGTATCCCAAATCCGATAAATAAATGATTTGTTGGTAAATATCTTGGACAATTCGATTGAGAATCTTATATGTAATACCGTTTTGAGATATAAGCAATAATGAATTCGTATCATTCAATATGGTAATATTTTCTAAACTAATTACAGGACTTTTTATATCCAATGGTATATGTACTTCAAATGTATTTTCATTCGGCTTACTTTCATCATCTTTATTTAAATATTTTGTTACATAATCTCCCAAAAAATTATACATGCCTTCATCTTCTTCATCTCCATCTCCTTCTTCTTCTCCATCATCACTATTAATTTGCTCTGAATTCTTATATAGAGGTAGTTCCGAATATCCACTCGTAGGTCGTTCATTACCAAATGTGCGTATGAATTGTTCTTCGTTTTCCGATTCCGATTCAGATTCAGATTCAGATTCACTTTCAGATAGTTCTATAATATCGTCTGTAATATCAGGGATTGGGTCTTTTCCGTATATCCGAATACCATCTAAACCAAGTGTCGAGAAAAAAATACGATTATACACATCACGTATTTTAACATTCATATTTTTGTCCATTATTATTCGATAAGAATTTTGATTTGTAACAAGTTTTACCATTTAATATAACATTCGAAAATTTTTCAAAACATAACAACGCCTACTAATTATTATTATTATTCGTTATCATCAATAATATTATAAGCGGAACTTCGTGTTCGTCGTCGCATTCCGTTATTATGTTCATTATTTAAATTTTCGTCAATATTAGTATTAGTATCCTCACTAATAATATTATCTTCTTCAACCCTAGGTTCTTCATTCGTTCTAAAATTTGTAATATAAGGCGTAACGGTCGATGTTATGTAATATACTAAATAGCTTCCGATCCACAACCATACATTACGAATTTGTTCTCCTGTATAATGCATGACCCATCGTAAGGCTTCACAATGTGGGGTTACAACCATAAATGGAGTCATAATAAACCCATACCATGTATTATTACAACACCATACAGGATAAACATTCGAACAAATGAAGTGAGCCATAACAATACCAAAATACACACATACAATATTAGGAATATTCGCCTTAATACATTGAAATAAATGAATTATTGTTGTTACGTAAGTGCTCATTTTGTTTAATTAACGATTTTTATTGTAATGTAGTATAAATAAAAAAACATTCAATTTTATATCAGTTACAAATACTCTTTATTTTTATATATTTACGATAGTTTTTCAATAAATTCTTTATATTCAGATTCGTCAAGTTGAATTTCAGTAGAATACTCAAAATTATTACGAATATTTTGAATAACAAATTTTGTAATATTATACTTTTCTAGAATATCCTTCATTTTATCATATGTAGTTTCATCACAAATAAGTTCATCACCATTACAATTTATTTGACTACCAATACGGATAGAACGAATTATTTTATCATCATTCAATATAGTTTGTTTCCATCCACTCTCAATCGATGCACGGTTTTTCATAATATTTTCAATTCGGTCGCTCATTTTATGTAATTTTTATAACTAACATAGAATGATATTTGAGAATCAATTTTATATACTATTTCCAAATTTTATCCCATTTTTCTAGAACATTAATAGGAATTTCAGGTAATATGGGATGAGCCTCCCAAAAATATCTACAAAATGCCCATTCGTATTCAGGTTCATTCACAAAATATTGCCCATCATGTTGTGAAAGATGATCACTGATATATGAAGACATCAGTGTTCTGTTATTTAACGGTAATACATAAGCCAACTGAACATTAGATGAAAACGGGTTATATATAGTTTTTTGAAACAAATCCATATTTTTTTTAGGAAAATATTTACAAACATCTTTAATGAGAGGTGGATAGTTATATTTATAAGACCATTTCCAATTGGGACAATCCTGTGTATAATATTTAAACACCCATTCCAACCCTTCTATATAATTTGTGCTAATATCCTTAACCGAATCAGTGGTATGTGAAAATAGAGTGTTATAATATCGATGTTCCCAAAACTGTTCATTTGGTTCTATAAACAATTCTTGCCCCCTGTATATAACAGGAGTGTTTTGAATAGCGAATTCTTTATTATCAATATTACTAAGATTCCATCGTCTTTTACCTAGTTTTTCCCGAGCAGCACATTCTTTAATAAAACGATTACGCTCATTTTTGCTCAATTCAAAGAAAAACAAACTAACCCATCTCCATTGAATATGTAATTTGCTATCAATAAAAGAACGTTGAGATGAATTATCCATAACACTTTTATATGTCGCCAATAAAACATCTACTCCATCGGTTCTTAAATTCAATGAAGGAAAATGGGGCAAGAAATCATTTCCTAATAGAAAACACATGAAAACATAATCATATAGACGATGATAGTCATTTGTATCACAGTTCATCTCACATAATATGGCTTTTGATAGAGAATGAATATCCATAAACAAATAGTCGCTTTCGCCTTCTACGCTAGAAACAATATTTTTCCCAAATTCAGGAGTTTCTCTATAAATAAAGAAATTATCAAAAGGTCTACAATGAAAAAGGGAAAGCATAATTAAATCAGAATCAAGTCCGTATATCAATGTATTCCCCGTAACTCCATTTTTAGGTTGTCTTAAATAATGAAACATTTTATGTTCACCTTCACCTTCTTTATCCGAACCAGATACAATAATCTTCTTCACATTAAAATGTCCTTCAAGGTTTGAAAAAGCCTTTTTTATTTTAATAGAAAGGTTATTCATAAATTGTGTCCCAGGAGTAATATTTGTCGTGCTCCATACAGAAGAACTACATTTTTTACCCAAAACATCGTCTATTTTACGCAAAATTCCACCTTTATGTCGGCGAGTTCTCTGTTGTTCCATTTTAGCAAAAGGTGCTACGCCATCAAATGCGATATACACTAATTCTGTAGGAGATGCAGATTTAATATATTCACCAATTTTATTAATAACGCTATTTATCAATTTTCTCTCAATTTCATTTTGCTCCAGACTATTTTTAGCAATATCTTCTTCCATTTTTCGAAATTCATCGTAAATAATAGAATTACAATCCATCATTAAATTACAGAAACGCACATTATCTTTTAATAATTGTTTCTGATTTAATATAATATTAGAATAATTCTTAATAATATATGAAAAGTAACTTGGTATTCCCATTATAATATATTAAATATAAAATAATGTTTAAGTATTTTATACATTATATAACCAAAAAAATTATATAGACTTAAACTATATTGTACAATAATATGGTAAAAAAAACTAACAAAGATACGTCCGTTCCAAAAACTGTTAAAAATTCAGAATTCAACAGTTTTATCGATAAGAAGTTAAGTCAAATTATTGATATAATCCAAAGGACATATTTATCATTATCATTTTGTAAACAATTCGATATTTTTAATAAAAGTAGCATAGGACAGTGTAGTGACCATCTTCAAACAATATATGAAACTACCAAAACACTGAAAGATAAAACTCCTATAGAGGATTCAGACATGGATAATACATTAACAATAGTTCAATCTATATTTGATAAGTTGTCTATTGTATTTTCGACGTATGGAACTTATTCTGTAAACGACGTTTACTATGTTGTGTTTGGTACAAAATATAACAAGTTTGATACATATGATAATGAAAGTGCGTATAATAAAGATAGACTCGACTTAATAGAAAAATACGTAATACCAATTGGTTATAAAAACTTACCTTGGTCTGAATGTAATCATGAAGAATTAGAGACGAATAAAATAGTAGAGGTTACATTACAGATAGATAAATATGCGCATTTAGAATGTTTTGAACCTACAACAATGTATTCATCTATACATCAGTCCGTTTATGGCGTTCGAACATTAATACGAAACACAGCTGATAAGAAATTGTTATTATTATCAGGATTAGTGAAAGATATTCCCATTCAATATTTATTAGACAACACTTACATTAGCGTAAGAATACACGAAATAAAGGATTTTTTAAAGAATGATTTAGAAGATAATGAACTTCTTGAAAGATGGATGGATACATTATCATTAAAAGACATTTTAATATACAGTGTAAGTGATTTATCTAAGAAATACAACGTAATGATGAAAGATGTAGAGAGTGTTAAAAACGACCGTGTAGATAACATCGTGAAAAAGTTTTTTGATATGGAATTGGTTTCTAGAAGAAAAATGTTGATTAATCTTTTCACATATAACATAGACAATGAAGTTCAATACATAGCATATATGTTATATGATTTAATGGGTTCAGTTGATAACACAGATGGAAATGATAACAATGAACAACTTATTATCTACGAGTCATTGCCGTGGAAGTTAAAGCAATATTTCAAAGAGACAATGATTAACACAATTGAATTTACCCAAGATTCATTATCACAATGTGATTTGTCCAAGATTTCATTAGAACAACAGGTATTGTTAATGAAAGCGGACGATAAAATCAAAAACCGTGCTAAAATAAAATTAAAGGAAATTAAACAAAAATCGGATGATCAGGGAAATAAATCGAAGCAATACTTAGAAGGTTTGGTGCGCATCCCATTTGGTATTTTTAGAAAAGAGCCGATTTTGTGTAAAATGGATAATTTGAATCAGTTGTTTAAAAATCTGCGAAACATGGTTGAAATGGATGTATCCGATAAGGAAAAATATACACTTTATGAGATAAATCAAATTATATTGAAATTAAATAAAAACATTATATTGGATGCGATTTCTAATTGTGAAAGTAAGTTAACAAAGGCAACAAAAGATAACTTGGCGAAATCACTTACCATTTTCGCGAATTCACTAACAAACCAACATAAAACGAAGGTAGGAATTACAAAGGCATTAAAAGTATATTTAAATAACGCTAAAACTGATAAGGAATTAACTCGCGAGGTTTTCGATGTATTAAAGATAATATGCCCCAGTGATTTAAACAATAATATTAACCATCAGTTGGTTAAAATAGGAGATGAGATTTCGAATGTAGAGAAATCCATGACTCAAATTAATGATTATTTAGACGATTCTATATATGGGCATGATAAGGCAAAGCAACAAATATTAAAGATTGTTGGTCAATGGATAAATGGTGAACAAGAGGGGTATTGTTTTGGTTTTGAGGGTTCTCCCGGTGTAGGTAAGACTTCCCTAGCTAAAAGAGGATTATCACGGTGTTTAACCGATGATAATGGTGATGCCCGTCCTTTTTCCTTTATCGCATTGGGTGGTTCATCAAATGGTTCAACATTAGAGGGTCATAATTACACATATGTAAATTCCACTCATGGTAAGATAGTAGATATATTGATGGAGAGCAAATGTATGAATCCAATCATATACATTGACGAGTTAGACAAGGTTAGCAAGACAGAACAAGGTAGAGAAATTATTGGTATTTTAACCCATTTAATAGATACAACACAGAATGATGAATTCCAAGACAAGTATTTTAGCGGAGTTCCATTTGATCTTTCAAAGGCATTATTTATATTCTCTTATAATGACCCAGAACAAATAGACCGTATTTTATTAGACAGAATCCATCGTATTCGTTTCGATAATCTTTCGTGGTCTGATAAAATAGTCATTGTGAACAAGTTTATTATGCCTGAACTAAATGAGAAAATGGGTTTTGAAAATACGGTGAAACTTACAGACGATGTTATTCGACATATTATCGAGTCATATACAATGGAACCTGGTGTGAGAAAGTTGAAGGAGATATTATTCGATTTATTTGGAGAGATTAATCTTAATTTGTTGAATTTCACAGATAACGATGAGAATGAGATGATTGAATTGCCTATTGAAATAAAGATAGAAGACCTTGGAACTAAATTTCTAAAGAAACAGCGTAAGGTAAGTGATATTAAGATTCATTCAGAACCTTTAGTTGGAATAATTAATGGTATGTGGGCAAATGCTCTTGGAAAGGGAGGTATTATACCCATTGAAACAAGACATTTCCCAGCGAGTAATTTCCTAGATTTAAAATTAACGGGTATGCAAGGCGATGTAATGAAAGAGAGTATGACTGTAGCCAAGACATTGGCTTGGACACTTACCAGCGAAGAGCGTCAGAAAGAGTTAACCGCATATTTCGAAGAGACGAAAAACCAGGGATTACACGTTCATTGCCCGGAGGGTGCCGTATCAAAGGATGGTCCATCAGCCGGTGGTGCGATTACCCTTTCAATTTACAGTTTATTGAATAAAAAGACAATTAATAATACAATTTCAATGACGGGAGAAACAAATTTAAGAGGAAGAATAACTGCGATCGGTGGTTTAGATACTAAAATCATTGGAAGTATGAAAGCGGGTGTAAAAACCATATTATTTCCCAAGGAAAATCAAGAGGATTTTGACGAATTCATGGAGAAGTATAAAGATATATTGGATTTAAGTGAAATGACTTTCCATCCGGTAGATACAATTCAAGAGGCAATGAAGATTGTATTTAATTAAACCCTCGGTAACTTCAAATGAACATTTAGTAGATTACAATTTCTTAGTAATAATATATAAGAAATTGTTATGGATTTAAATTTAATAAATGTGTTATACATGTTTTTCAGACTTTCCCCCTTTATTATTGTTAGTTATTTCACATTACAATCGATATTAAACCAGGATTTGAAAGGAGTTATATATATAATTGGTTTAATTGTAACATCATTTGTCGTATTCCTCATTGCGTCTATATTACCCGAAGAATCTGTATCAAAAGACAGTAGCGAATTAATGAAAATTAAATGTACACAATTAACGATTGGTTCTTCACACCCAATCTCAAAATTACCGTTAAGTCAGACCGTTTTTGGATATACATTAACTTACCTATCTTATTTCATAGGCGTTAATAATTTACAATCACAAAATATTCCTATATTTATCCTTTTCCCTATTCTTATTTTAGGCGATATTTTTTGGAGTACAACTAATATATGTTCCACGCCGAAATATCTATTGATATCATTAATTATCAGTGCTATATGTGGTTTATTATGGGCAATGTTAATTGAATCTACGGGTGTAGGTGGTTTCGCATATTTAACTGGTATTGCGAATAAAGATGTTTGTTCCCGTCCAACAAAGAGTTTATATAAATGCCGTTCTATAAATAAAAAGGCTTAAATTGAAATAATATAATTTAGTATCTTCGCAAATTATATTATTCGTCAAAATAATAATAGTTATCTTCTATCCATTTACGTAGAATCTTCAATAAAATGTTGCGATGATATCCGCTTATATCTAATTTCACATTATATGATTTTTTATTAAAATGATAGAAAAAGTTAGTTACAATATTAAGTGTAATCGCACTATTATATTTAACAATATCGGCATAATCAAATGTATCATATTTTTTTCGAATATTTACTTCATTATGAAAATTAAACAGCATTACTTTTAATTGTTCTTTATTTAAAATAGCATCGAAATTTACCCCATTAATATATTTTGTTGCATGATGGGCACAATCGGGACAAGGTAAATTATTACAAATCTGTTTAATAAAACTAAACAAGTCTGCCTTTATCTTATCAAAATGTTCTTCTTTTACCTTTTCCGCTAAAGTATGAAATAGAAACCATGTAGGTTGCCCCCATAACATTTCTTTAACCCGTTCCTTTGTATGAAACACCTTGCTTTCTTTCTCTTTATGAGGTGTTATTTCAGACACTGGCATCATACTGATTGGATTAAATACATTACGTTTTATCGATGCTTTATTTGTATTTCTATTTTTTCTATTAATGAATATCATATATATTTAATAAAGTAAAAAAAACAAATCGATATAAACATATTATTATGAACAATAATATATTATGAATTTCAATGAAGAAACTATAGAAAATATAAAACAGTGGGTTAAGATAGACAATGAAATGCGTACATTAAAGCAAGAGATATCCAATAGAAAAAAAAAGAAAGAGGATATATCGAATACACTTATTACACTGATGAAAGAAAAAGAGATTGATAGTGTAAATATTAACAGTGGTAAAATCGAATTTACACAAAGAAAAACAAAAAAGCCTATTTCAAAAAAACTTTTACAAGATATACTTTCTAAATATTACAAGGGTGACAACAATAAAGCAAATGAATTAAATGATTTTATATTAAATAATAGGGAAGAGACATCCAAAGATATAATTGTTCGAAAGATCGACAAATAGGGATTATAATCCCAACGAAGGAATGGTTACAGTGTCTCTATCCGTAATTATATACTGTGCTACAATAGCGGGATTAATTTTATTCATCAAAACATCCTCTGTATTATATACGTTTTTGAAATTATCAATATAATAGACAATTCCCCTAATTTCTTTAGCAAATACATCGATAGTTTGATTTTGATCCTTCGCATCGGGTTGATTGGTAATTAATCCATGTGGTGTTCCCTTGGAATGTGTTCCACAAAAGTCACATTCGGTTTTCCGACGACGCGTGCATTGCTCACCATTCGCACGTTTCGCCATACATCGATTATTCTCTGGGATAGAATTTTTAACACGCTTACGCTTTATAAAATCTTCTTTATCAACCGTAATACGGTTATAATCGTATATATATTCAATAAGTTTATTCATATCTTCATTTTGTGCCATATTCAATGTAATGATTTTATCGCGAATACCATCCTTGAATGATTTCAAGTAGTGTTCAAGTTTTGTATTAAGTCGTCGTTCCATGTTTTTTATATATTAACTTATAAATTAACATATAAAATCAATTTTATATATAAATATATTTATACTATTATACTATATAATGGGTAACTGCTTTCAAACCACAATGTGTCCTATATATCCTCTTGCTGGGCATGAATCAGACAATGAAGAAGAATATTTAAATAGTGATAATATGCCGTTAAGACCGTCAGAAATAATGGAACGTCATTCGATTACACCGACCAAAAAGAAGAGTAATGAACACAGTTCAATATTAAATATATTGAGAGGTGTGAAAAGAGCTGATTCGGATATAGATTCAGATTAAAAACGATTTACCCGACCTTTTCTGTATTTTTTTGTTCGTGCTTTTCCTATACGTTTTTCTGTAAGTTCACTAAATGTTACGGGCGTTTTTTTGGTAATTCGTTTGGATGGTCTATAAACATCATTTTTAAACTTGTATCCGACTTCACCGCGTTGATTAAGCCATTTTTCATCAAACCATCGTTTTAATCCAGTTTTTTTCTTTTTTTCTCCAATATATGGCTTCTTTATTTTACCGTATTTTTGAGTGAAATTCTTTTTGTATTGTTGAACTAATAATCCACTTCTATACGCACTATGTTTCGGTTGTTTTTTATAAAGTGATTTTTTTGTTTTATTATAAAGTTTTTTGTCTCTAGGCTCCATGATATAATAAAATAGATATAATAATCATATAAATATAATTTACGATTATACTTATAATAAGTTAAATTATGGACAAATATAATGAAAAATATAACAATTTAGTCGCACCACTATATGGTCCATTACGTGATCTTATTAACGATGATACATTAATACAATCAAACAATACGTCTCATTTATATAGTGTAGATGAACGTGTGGATATGACCATGTATAAAACCTATAGTATTGACCCTCAAGGTTGCGAGGATGCTGACGACGCATTTAGTATTTACGAAGAAGATGGTAAATTATTTTTAGCCATCCATATTGCAGATCCAACAGAATATATAGATAACACATCAGAGTTATGGAGAGATATTGAAAAACGGGTTGTTACACGATATCCATCAAATAAGCGTCCTATTCATATGATTCCTCACGAAATTATGGAAAAATCGAGTTTAATGGTCAACCGATATGGAGATATAAAATTAGCAATCACTGTATTAAGTGAAATTAACAAGAGTACATATGAACCTGTTGGTGGAATTAAGTTATTATTTACAAAAGTGAAAGTGACTACTGATAATGCGTTAAGTTATAAATACGCAGGTCATAATGTGGGTTCAATCGAAACATTACACCATGGGTTGTGTATAAGTGAAGCATTGTATAAAATTCGGAGTGGAAAGACAAAGGGAACAGTATTAAATGAGGTTTCAATCGCATTTCCGAGATATGACGATACACATCTATATTTATATTCAGATAAAAAGGAAGAAATATCGATGAAACAAATGATTGCGGAGTTTGCTATATTCGCAAACACATTTATAGGAGAATATTTAAAGATTAATTTCGAAGGTAGAGGTATATTTCGTATATGCAATGCGAAAGAATGGTTGAATACTGTATATCCGGAAATTACGGGACCGGAACTGTTAAACGAGATTATAGTGAATGGAATTAAGGCAGAATATATTTCGACAGTTAAGCCTCACGATTTAGTTGGGGCACCTGAATATACACATTTTACTTCACCTATCCGACGTTTATCTGATTGTGTATGCCATTATTTATTAAAATATATTCATTTAAGAGGGACTAATCCGACGCTACCTGTTCCATTTTCAAACGACCAATTACGAAAATATTCGGACGATTGTTTACGAATAAACAAAAGTATGAAAAACATTCAATATCGAGATACGAAATTCAGACTGATAGAAACCATGCGTGATATGTTACAATTAAAGGATACGATCGATATTCAGTATTATGTATCGAGTTATACGGGAAGGTTTTTAAACGTCATTATTAATCGTATAAATGAACATACGGTATATTTGTCTTATACTTTGCGTATTAGTGATTTACAAGTGGAATATGTATTACGAGAAGAAAAACATATGACCATAACGGAGGCAAATTGTATAGGTAAGTTTGATGAAGGTAGTATACCTGAATTAGACAAACTTTTTATATAATAAAACTAAATATTAATATAAACATTTATTATTTATATTAAATAATGTTTAAAGATAGTAAACTATTTTATAATATAATTAAATACGATATTCCGTCTAATTCAAGTACTGATATACATAAAATGTATTACGAAAAATTTAAATTTACCGATCCTAAACCAACACAAAATCTGACTATGGAAGAACTTTTAAAGGAACGTGAAAATGATTCGAATAATAATGTTTTTAAAAATACGATTGAAAAACCAATAATAGAACAAGATCTTGATATAATTAAAAATCAAATTGAGAATAGAGATGATATTGAAACATATAATGAAAATGTTAATGATATGAAAAATGCCGAAAAAAAATCACCAATTAATTACAAAATAAAAATGAATGATACTTATATTAATAATATTATTTTTCAAGGAACATTTAGTTCTATATTTTTATGCGAATATAAAAATCCAAAGGTTACTCTTAAATATGTTAATAAGTATAAGTCGAATGATAACAATGAAAATTTTATATCATTACCATCAGAATTTAAATTTGGAAAAAATTCAAATTATGTATTCAATTATAATATACAGTTTATTATATCAAATGATAACTACGGTTATCCAGAGGAATATAAATATAAATTTAATAAAGAATGTAAAATGAGCAATGATGAAAAATTAGATTTATTAAAATTTAAAACATCGCCCAAAAATAAAGCTTATTCTGGCGATCTAGTGTTTTATTATAATGAATCGAATAATTCAATGAGTTTTAAAAGTTGCGATATAGAAATGAGTGAAACTACATTTTATGATATGGCATTACCACTTTAATTACATAATTACATAATTACATAATTATATAAAGATAATTATTTTTATTTATAAAATGACTTCAATGGAAGAAATTATGGAACAAAAAATGAAAGAAAGAGAAATGCTAACTAATAATATTGTATATGACACTGATTCTTTTTATGATGGTCATTATTCCATTGTAACAGGACCAAAAAAATTAAAATCAGAAAAACAAAAAGGAGGTAAAGAAAAGGAAATATCAAATATAGTTTATATTCCAAGGTATTTTTTAAAATCAGGTGATAAACAAATCGAAATTCGAGATACTGGTTGTCTTGAATGTAATCCGCCAATTATTACTTTTGATAATATTTTTGATGATTTGCATTTACCGAATACTGTAGATATAATCATGCTTAAAGTTGTAATAAACAAAAAAAAGTTTGAATACCCTTTCGTATATAAAAATGAATTTATTAGTAAAAGTAAATATGATGAACGCTTTGAAGGTCTGGATATACCAAATAGTTTACGAACAGAAACCCGCTTTTGTAAATGGACTATACTAAATGGTCGGGTCAAAAATATGCCAACAGATGATAGTTATAGATATATAACATTCGAAATACAAGGTGATAAATTAGTGTTTAGACAAGCAAAATTCAGAATGATTAAAGATGCGTTATATAAAGAACAATATGGACATTTACAAGCAAAAAATTAAAATTTGATGATGCGTTATATAAAATGTCCATTAACATAAATTTATATTATCTGCAGATGATGATTTTGGTAATATTTGTAAATAACTACGAATTTCATTATATTTTTCCTCTTCTTTATTTTCTATTTCTTTTAATGGAGTATTTCCCCACCG
>Ga0233434_1002942_pt1 | contig 14328 bp, 13 predicted proteins | sample SI_122_August201_4_FD_182738 | JGI IMG/M metagenome (GOLD analysis project Ga0233434, IMG submission 182738) | Seawater microbial communities from Saanich Inlet, British Columbia, Canada - SI_122_August2016_120_MG | ecosystem: Environmental > Aquatic > Marine > Inlet | place: Canada: British... | reverse complement strand
AAAATCATATTGAAAAATATGATGTAGAATACATCTATTTTTGGGCAGATACATTTCTAGCATGGAATAATAAAGAATTTGATCAGTTTTGTGAAATGTATGAAGAATTTAAGTTACCATTTTGGTGCCAAACTAGAATTGAAACTATTGAAGAAGATAAATTTAGACGATTAAAAGAATTAGGGTTAGATAGAGTGACTTTTGGACTTGAACATGGAAATGAAAAATTTAGACGAGATATTGTTAAACGAGATTATCCAAATGATGATGCAGTAGATAAAATAAAAATAATTGAAAAATTAGGATTAACTTTTAGCGTAAATAATATTATTGGTTTTCCTGATGAAACTAGAGAATTAGCTTTTGATACAATTGAGCTAAATAGAAGATTTAATTCAGATAATACAAGTTGTTCCATTCTTGTACCATTTCATGGTACAGAACTTCATACATATGCAGTAGAAAAAGGGTATTTAGATCCAAATGTAATTTGTGCAGTAAGTAATTCTGGAGAAAGTTTACTAAACATGCCACAATGGGACAAAAAAGATATGACTCGTTTACGAGATGTTTTTGCAATGTATATAAAATTTCCAAAAGATAGATGGCCCGAAATTAAAAGAGCTGAAACTGATGATAAATTACGATATAAGTTAAGAGCGGAATTTGTTAAAACATATTGGTCTGATTCAGCAGCTAAAATTGAGGATGATATTGCAGAAGCTGCAAAAGGTCTTTTTTAAAATTAATTTAATATTGTTTAATAATCCACATATCTTTTCTCTCAATTGCTTTTTCTTTTTCTTCATCTGTCAATAATTTCTCTTCTAATTTTTCTCCTTGACGTAATCCAATAATTTTATGTGATTTTGATATTTCATTAGCAAGTGTTTTTATATTAAAAATTTCCATTTTTGGAATTAGAATTTCTCCCATTTTAATAATTGTTATACTATTGAGAATGAAATCAACTACATTATTTGAATTAATAAAATATCTTTTCATAAGTGGATTTGTAATCGATAATGGTTTATTGTTATTTTTTTCTTCATTCCAAATTTCAAAAACATTGCCTCTTGATTCTCTAACATTTCCAAATCTAATTGTCCCACATTTTGTTTTTTTCATATGATTTCCTGCCCAACTTGTAACTTTTTCTCCTAATAATTTTGTATTTCCATATAGTGTTGATGGATCTGCAGCTTTATCTGTACTTATATTAATAAATTTAGAAGGGTTTTTTTTAATTAACAATTTTATCATATTGACAGTTCCATTTACATTTGTGTCAATTGTTTCAATTGGATTAAATTCTGAAATTTCAATGTTTTTAATTGCTGCTAAATGAAAAATTATATCAATCCCATCACCTGCCATATCGAGTCTATTTGAATCTAAAATATTTCCAAGTAGAAGTCTTAATCGTGAATCATTATTTTTCTTCTTTAATTTTACTAATGCATATTCATCAATATCTAAAACTCTAATTGATTGAACTGGATATTCTAAAAGTTTTTTTACTAAAACTGATCCAATACTTCCAGCTCCACCTGTGACTAAAATTGATTTATTTTTTAGTTCTTTTGTTATTTTATTTTTTTGAATTTTATTCATAAATTATACAATAATAATTTTATACGTTTTTAATCTTAACTCATTGTAAAAATACTTTTATATTTATTTCATATCATGTTCTAATAGTAATTTATTTAATATGTAAAAATTTACTAAAATAGAAATTTTGAAAACAATTTGTTTTATAGCTGCAAGAGGAGGTTCAAAAGGAGTACCTAGGAAAAATATTCGATTATTGGGAAATAAACCCTTAATTGCTCACACTATTGAAAAATCATTAGATTCAGGAATTTTTGATCATGTGGTAGTGTCAACGGAAGATCCTGAAATTGCAAAAATTTCAAAACAGTATGGTGCTGAAGTTCCCTTTATGAGACCAAAAAACTTAGCACAAGACAAAACAGGGATGGCTGAAGTAATGATACATGGAATAAATGAATTAAAAAAATTAAATTATGAATTTGATATTTTTGTAAATCGTGATTGTACTGTTCCATTTATTCGAAATTCAGATATTAAAAAATCTCTTAATCTATTTAAAAAGAAAAAACCCTATGCTGTTTATGGTGTTTATCAACAACACTTCAATCCTTATTTCAATATAATGGAAAAAAATTCTTCTGGGTTTTTAGAACTCTGTAAAAAATTAAAAAATCGACCAAAAAGTCGACAAGAAGCTCCTATTGTTTATCAGCTAAATGGTTTATTTGTTTTCGATGTTAATATATTCTTAAAATATAAAACTCCAATTTTACCAAAATCATTACCTATTGAAATACCCTCTGAATGTGGTTTGATGATCGATACCGAAATTGAATTTAAATTAGCGGAATTAATATTTAAAAATAAATTATTTCCATTTTAATTACCAACTACTCCATCCTCCATCTAAAATTAAATTTCCACCAGTCATGTAGGATGATGCATTAGATAATAAAAATAATAATGCTCCGTTGTATTCATTATTTTTAGCCATTCTACCAATCATTGTTTTATCTGAATAATTTTTTATAAATTTTTTATTCATATATGATTTATCTTCTACTCCACCTAATGTCATTGTATTAACACGAATATTTTTTCTATTCCAAAATGCAGCTAAATATTTTGTAAAATTAACAACTGCACCTTTAGTTGCTGCATATGATGGTGGTGAATTCAATTTACTACTTCCATAAATGCGCTGATCTGCTCCATTAATACCATAAATTGATGAAATATTTACAATTGATCCTCCTGTTTTTTGTTTTGCCATAATTTTTCCAAATATTTGTGAACATAAAAAAACTCCTGTTAAATTAACTGAAACAACATCATTCCATAAATCTAATGAATAATCTTCAAATCTCATTGCTGATTGTTTTATGTTTGTTCTAGGATTATAGAATGCATTATTTACTAATCCATCTATTTTTCCAAATTTTTTAATAATTATTTTAGAAAGCTCTACTAATTCCTTTTTTATTGTAATATTTGCATTTGAAGATATACATTTTATTTTGAATTTTTTAGTGATATTTTTTTCTAACTTTTTATTTTCTTTCTTATTTATATCTAGGAGAACTAAATTTGCTCCTGCATCTGCTAATATTTCGGCAAAATTTGCACCTAAACGTCCTGCACTTCCAGTTAAAATTATTGTTTTATTGGAAAGTTCAAATAAGTCTTGAGTCATTTTTTTATTCATGTTTTGTTATTTTTTTAATATCTAATAAATTTTGAATATATCTTTTTATTTTTTATTCATTTCATTAGATCGTATTAAAATTGTTTTTACAAGTAATGTAAATTCTTTTTCCCATTTTTTAATAAATTTTTCAAATTCTAAATTTGTCAAATTGAAATTATTATGATTTCTTTGTATAGATGACAGTGAAACTCCGTCTTTAAGTATTGAATAATATGGAACAGGTAGGGCAAATTCTTTTAAAACTTTAACACATATTGATAATTCTCTTTCATTAAATTTAAAATCAAATAGTGCATTTCTAATTTGACGTGGTAAATCTTTGATTATTTCAATTTTTGTTACCATAGATAATTTATCGTAATATTCATCACCGAATAGAATTACTGGTATATGATAAAATAATGCTTCAAATCCAGTTGCGCCTGAAATTGCTATAACTCCTTGACTTTTTTCTAATACTTCTTGTGCATTAACACTTGGATGTAAAAATCTTACATTGGGTATGTTTCCAATTTTTTTATAATCATCAATTGATCTCCATAGCTTAATTTTTTGAAGTGGATGTTCTTTCACGTATAATACATAATTTATTGGAATAGATTTTGCAATTGTTTCAATCAAAGTGATTTGATTACTATAAAATGATGTATTCATTAGAATTGAAGCTTCTGGCTCACTTTGAAGTGGAAAATACAAAAATTTCTCATCTCTCAATGTTTTTTTTGCATAATTATCTAAAAATCGTTCACGTTTTTTTACTTCAAAACTATTATGTAATCTATTTTGTATAAGACGATATTTTGTTTTTCCAACATTAAGGTAGATAGGTTCTAAATTATTTGATAATCTTTTGATATAATGACTAATTTTTTTAGAAAATGATTTTATGCTTGAATCATAACTACTTATTGTTTTTAAAACATCCGTATAATTTTTATTTTTTATAAATTGCTTATCATATATTTGAAATGGCTCATTATTTTTTTTTATTGTTTTTTCAATTTTTTTTGAAATTTCATCATTTTTATTATTACTGGAAATATGTATATGATTTCTATAATGTATGTCCATTGACATTATTGTTTGAATATTCATTTTTTTAGCAAGCTCATAAAGGAGTATGTTTGAAACATTTTCTCCTGGTGGTTGCATTAAAATCATTTTTGGTTTTTCTTTTTCTAAAATATCAATAAAAAATAAAAGTGAATTTTCTATAATTATTAGAATTTCTTCACGTGTAAATTTATGAAAATAAGTATAAAATTTATAGAAATTTCTGTCTGTAAAAATATCTAACCATAGTTTTAAATCAAATTGCTCTTCAATTTTTTTTATGTTGCTTAGATTAAACGTAGATTTTCCAATATAACATTCTGGATAATAAAGTAATTTTTTAAATTGGATAAAATTTTGTTTTTGTAAGAAATTAATATCTTGTTTCGAATTAATAATTCCAATAAAATTAAATTTTCTTAATTTAGATAATGCAGTAATAATACCTAAATGAGTATATACATATGGTCCAGAATCTAACCAAACTAAAATTGTTTCCTCCTTGTCTTGATTTATTTTAGATTTATTATTTAAATTATTTTTTTTCATATACTTATATTTTGATACTAAGATATGTATTATTAATTTATAGTTAAATTTTCATATGGTTTATTTTTTTAAAATAATTTTTGATATTACATAAAATAAATTAATCTAATTTGAATAAAAATGATTTAAAAACTTATAATTCTAATTTAAAATAATTATTGTTCAAAAATTTCCTTTTTTTAAATATGTATTATATGTTGAAAATTCAAATTCTTTTAAAAGTTGATTCATTTTAGAAAATGTTTTTTCAATTTTATGAAATGTTATAAATTGATTTTTTATTGGTAATTTCATCTTAGGTATGTATTCTGGAGTTAATTCCCATGAATGTATATATAAGCTTGATACAATGTCTTTTTTTAAATATGATTTCATTGCATTTTTTATCCATTTCAATGGAAGTGTTCTCAAATAAAATCCTCCAGCAGCTGGAATAGTTTTTCCTAAAAATTTAGTTACTAATAATGGAAATTCTATTAGAGTGCCATTTTCATCATTTTTATCTAAATTGGAACTTGTTATTTTATAAGGTGATTTTTGAGCACCTGTAAAACCATACATTCTGGTTTTTACTGGCATTATGCTACTATCATATTTGTAATCATTTTTAATCAATTCATCAATTACCCATGAACTTTTTTCATTTAAAGAAAATGTCGGTGCTCTAAATCCTATTGATTTTCCAGACGTTAATTTTTTAAATTTTTTTAATTCCTCATTGAAAGTAAATTGAAAATTTGGAGCATCTAATCTTGTATGTTTCATAGTGTGAAATCCTATTTCATGTTGTTCTGAAATTATTTTATCAAAAATTTCTGGATTAGTTTCTAGTAGTTCACCTACAAGAAAAAATGTTGCTTTAGTATCATTTTTCCTTAATAAATCTAATATTTTATCTAATCCTTTAAACATTAAAGGAATTTTCTTTTCTTGTGGAATGAATGGCTCAACTAATTCTGGATGATACCAATCTTCAAAATCTATTCCAAGTAAATTCATATATTTAATTCATTAAAAAGTTACTCTTTAATGATTTACTATTGATGTTTATATTTATATTGATATTTGAGAACTTTCCCCAAGAAGAAACTCCTTATCTGATTTATTATTTTGTAAAATTTTAGAATTTGAACCAATTATGCTATTTTTTATCTCAAATTTTCCTTCAAATGTACAATTAGACATTATAATTGAGTCTGAAATGATAGATCCTATAATTTTACAATTTTTTCCAATACTGGTATTTTCTTTTATTTCTGAATTTCCTTCAATTACACAATTTTTTCCAATAATTACTGGTCCTGTAATTTTTACTCCTTTTTTAATTACAGTCCCTTTACCTATCATTACTTTTCCTGAAATAATTACATCCTCTTCTTTTATTCCTTTTTGAAACTCTTTCATATTTTCTAGAATTTTTTTATTTGCTTGAATTATGTCTTTTGGAGTTCCCGTATCTTTCCAAAAATCAGTTATCATCTCAAATGTTAATTCTTTTTCTTCTTCAATTAACATTTGTAATGCGTCAGCTATTTCTAATTCATTTCTCCAGGATGGTTTTAATTTATTTATTATTTCAAAAATATGTGATGTTAAACAATAAATTCCTGTTACTGCAAAATTTGTAATTGGATTTTTTGGTTTTTCTACAATTTTAATTATTTTTCCATTTTTTATTTCAGCAATTCCAAATTGTGATGGATTATCCACTTCACATAATAACAATGAAGCTTCAACATTTGATTTTTCAAAATTTAGAATATGTTCTGAAATATCTTTATTGATAATATTGTCTCCTAAAAAAACTATAAATTTTTCCCCATTAACAAAATTTTTACATAAAGAAATTGCGTGAGCTATTCCTTTGGGATAATCTTGTTTAATATATGAAAATTTTGCATCAAATTTTTCACCATCTTCATAATATTCTTTAACTTTATTTGATCCTATTCCGCCAACTATGAATGCAATTTCTTTAATTCCAGCATTAACTAATGTTTCAACGCAATATTGCGACATGGGTTTGTTTGCGATTGGAAGTAATTGTTTTGGGCCTGTGTGTGTTAGTGGGCGTAAACGTGTTCCATGTCCTCCATGTAGAATTATTCCTTTCATAATATTTTCAATTTTTTTAGCTAATTAAAGTAATTCATGATTTTATAAAAATATTATAATTATTTCATATTAAAAACTATTTTTCCTTAAAATCATTCAATACTTGTTTTTTCAATTTCAATTAAAAATTTTCTAAATTCATTAATCTCCTCTTCATTAATTTTTCCCTCTTTCACGTTCAGTAAACCTTTTATCATTTTAGCCGTTATTGGATCTTCAAACATCTTCATTGTCATTTCTACTCTAATTTGAGTATCTGTATGCCATTTTCCAATTAAAATTGAAATTGGAATATAGAGAATCATTGTAATTGTTACAAATACCCATAAATTAGTTACATATGTTTCAAAAATTTTGTTTCCTTCTAACAAAAAATTGTATGCAATTAAAAGAAAATTTGATAATTGTAAAGCAAACATCAAATATGAAGAATGACCCATTCTTCCATCCCACCACATTTTTCTTAAGATATTTTTTTGCATGTTTTATTATCCTGATTTTCTTTCAATCTTTTCTAACATGTTTCTAAATTCATTAATCTCCTCTTCACTAGCTATTCCAGTTTGTACATCCAATAATGTTCTAATCATTTTAGCTAGTATTGGATTTTGTTGATTTACTAATGTAGTTTCTACTCTTAATTGTGTTCGTCTATGCCAAAAACCAATTAATGTTGCAGCTGGAATATAACAAATAATAAACAATGCTGCAAATATCCACAGTTCTGGAATTAATTCCTTAAAAACTGTAACTTTTTCAATTAATAGTCTATATGCAATTAGTATAAAATTAACAAAAGTTAGCATGAAAATTAAATAGATGCTGTGACCTTGTCTAAATTCCCACCATCTGCGTCTTATCCAACCCTCTTCCATTATTTCTTAAATAAATTATGCATATAAATAAAGATTGAATTTTTCTTCTTCGTAATAGATTTAAAATTACTAATTAATTAATTCACATTAATCCTTTTTTCTAATGATTATTAACAAAGTTTTAATCATTATTCTGATCATATACAAAAATGAATAAAGTTTCTATGATTACTGAACGAAAAATTGATGGTTTTGATGCCAGTGGAAATAGAGCTGAATGGGAGATTAATGCTCTTAAAAAAAATGGTTTTGTAAATATTGAATTAATTGATGAATTTAATGAAAAAAAGGCTTTAAAATTACCAAATAATTTAATTCACGCTCAACAACTTAGTGGTAGATTATTAAAAAATCATCGTTATATTGTTGATGCACATGGACTTGAATTTGTATTTTCTTCACATATGTTACGTGGTTATTCTTATCATTCATGGCGTAGATGGGCTTTTTTAGCTAAATCATATCATTACAAAAAATTAGAAACAAAAATTTTTAAAAATTCACAACATATTATTTGTGCTGGAGAAAATATTTTAGATAAAGTAAAAAATATTCAAAATTCAACTTTGGTACGTAATGCTGTTTTTCCTGAAAATTATACTCCTACTCAATGTAAAAAATTAAGAATTGCTTTAGTTGGTCCATTTTTACCTGGAAAGTTAAACTATTATGGTTTTACCATGATTCAATTTCTAGTTAAAAAATTTCCTAAAATTGAATTTGTATTTATTGGTCCAACTGATAAAATTTTTTCTGATGGTTTAAAATTTAAAAATACAAAATTTACTGGTAAAGTAGATAATTACATTGATACATTAAAAACCTGTAGTGTTTTATTAGCTCCATATCCTGAATATGCTTGTTATCTAGGTTCAAAAACTAAATTTATTGAAGCAGCTGCCTGTGAAATGCCAATAATTACAACACCTATAGGAAATCTTGATTTTCAAAATGATTATGTCTGTCTTGGAAAAACAAATGAAGATTTAGCAAATCAAATTGATTATTTAAAGAATGAAAATATCAGAAATGATCTAGGTAAAAAATTAAAAAATGAAATTTTAAAAAATTATAATGCAAATATAGAAATTAAAAAAATAATTAAACTTTATGACGAATTTATGTAATTTATAATTTTTAGTTAACTATTTTATAAAAAAAATATATTATTTAATATTTTATTTTTTTAATTCTTTATTTAAATTAAATTTTTCATAATTTATTTCAAATATTTTTATTTTAAAATTATAATTCATTTTCTTTGAGTCAAAAATTTTATTCAGATAATCAAATTCTTCTTCATTATAATATATTTCATTTAAAAAATTTGGTAAATTTGAATTATTATCTACAATTAAATGAGTTAACTCATTTTGATTAATTGAAATAAAATTTTTCAAATTATTATAATCATTAGTTTTGATTGTTTTAATTTTACGTGTTTCATCATAAAATACAAAAGGCCAATCTTCTCTTATTTCTGAAGATACAATATATTGTGTTATTGTAGGATGAAAGTTTAAACCCCCCACTGTTATTGGTATGTTTTTAGTAATTTCATTAAATTCCCTTTCTTTTTCATAATCTATTTTTTTATATTCATAAAAACTAATTGAGCTAATAAGAATACCAGTAATCATTAAAAATAAAACTAAATCTTTTCTTGTAAATTTAGTTAAATAATTTTTAACTGCATATAATGATACTAATGAAAAAATTGGAAATAGAGGATACAAATATCTTGTATCTTGTGCCTGACGAAGATATGCGTATAAAATTGGAAGACTACAGATAATTACAAAAATTATAATAAAATTAGTTTCTTTTTTTCTGTGCTTAAAAAATAGAATAATCCCAAACGGTAAAAATATTAAAAAATTTGGTATTAAAATCCATCCTGAATATTTTATAAAAAGTAATAATCCATTAATAATCTCTGAACCGTTATCACTATTTGTCATTGTAACAATTTGAGTTGCCCCTAATGCCCCTCTTTGAAAAATTCCATCATATCCCGCAACATCTATTCTATATTCTATAATTGGAATTAATATTAGCATAAAAATAATTAAGCATGGAATATATGTTTTCAAAATTTCTTTAGATATTTTATATTTTATAAAAAATAATATTGTTAATGTAATGAATAGGAATAATCCTTCTGCACGTACGATGGTTGCACATGAAGCTAAAATAAAAGATATTAACATTATTTTTCTTTCATATTTTAAAAAAAGTACTAGAGATGTTATCCCTAATAAAATAAAAAGCGGATCAGTAATTCCTAATAGTGAATTTAAAATCATTCTTGGATCAAATGCAATTAATGCAACACCCACTAGTGCAATTTTTTTATCAAAATATTTTTTACATAAAAAATAAACAGGAATTATAATTAAAGATGATAATATAATAGAAATTATTCTTTGTAATTGCATGTATTCTAAAGTATTTTCTAAATTAATTATAGAAAACCAAAATGAAAGAAATATTGGCCATCCATTATTAATGGGTGTCCATTCTACTGGTAAATATCCGTAAAAATTTATTGCAGTTGCATATGTAAAGTTATCAAATCCATCAATTATTAAAGGTAAATCATATGGAAAATAATAAAATCTAATTATCAAAGATGATGAAAGTAATATTAGAAAAGAAATCTCTACTTTTTTTGTTTTAAATTCTACTTTTAACAATTCACTACCTTCAAAAATATTATTTTAGTTATATTTATCCTAAGTAATTTATAGTAATGACCATTTAACGATTTATTGAATTTCATTAATTTTTTCAATATACCCATTTGTTAATATTTTAAACATTTTTTTATTTTTCTCAAAAAATTCTTTAACTTTGGCTTCTGAATACTCTACATCTGAAAGAATATTTCCTGAATAGAATTGTTTATTTCTTAGAATTTCTAATTCTGCCCAACTAAAATCAATTTTTTTATCTCTGATTAATTTATCGTATTTTCTTATATCTTCTGGATTAATTGGAGTTTTTAATACATTTTTTATTAATTTATGTAATTTTGTAAGCGATTCAACTTTGTATACTGTTGGAATTATGTTTAAAGATTGTTCTGTAAAAATTATTGCAGGCTTATGTTCATATGCTGCTTCCATAGTTGAACCACCACTATTTACTGATATGACAAATTTGCAATTTTTAATGAGTTTTTCTGAAGAATATGATGGATGAACTAAAACAACATTTGGTATATTTTTTATTTCTTCATACTGTTTGACATCTCTCCAACCTCTAAAATGTGCATGAATATGATCTTTCACATATAATCTATAATCAATTGGAATAGATTTTGCTACATGTTTAACCACTTCAACCTGATCTGTAAAAAATGGTGCATCATGAAGTAATGCAACATCATCGTCTATTCCTAAAGGAAAATAAGCAAATGGTTCATTTAAATTTATTATTTTTTTAGAATTATTTTTTAAATAATTATATCGTTGTTTGGTTCTTAATTGTAATAAAATTGTTTCAAATATTACATTATGTTTATTTCTTCCATAATATGTAAAATTATTTTGAGTATTTTTAGAATCAGAAATAAAAATATAATCTTTCAATGCTTTAAATTTATTTGATAATGAATATGATCTATCATTATTCCATTTTTTACTTCCTTTGTTATAATTATCATCCATCGTAATTTTTGATAATCCTTCAAGTTTTATTGAATCTAAATTTTTTGGAAAATCAAATGTTTTATTATTTTCTATTATGATGGTGGTAGTTTTATATTTTGAAATACGTAATGATAATACTTTGATTTTTTTTGCTTTACATAATTCCTCTAATAATTTTTGATAATGAAATGGTGGTTGATTAATAAAAAGATAATCTGGTGTAATTTCATTTAGAATATTTTCAAATAATTTACATTCTTGTTCTAAAATTTTTAATATTTCATTAGTTGTAAATTTATAAAATTTATTATGTTTATAAAAATGTCTTTCATTAATTGTTAATTTCCATAAATCAATTTTGTATTTTTTTTCAAAATTAGATAGATATTCAAGATCTGGTTTTTCAAATGTTTTTTTAATATGATCATGAAAAAACCATGCTTTTTTAAAATTTACAATTTTCTGATTCTGAAACATTTTTTTCGGTTTATTTGGTGTGTCTATTATTGCAAAGAAATCTGCATTCATTTCTTGTTGTAATTGATATGCTAATCCAAAATGTGCCATTACAATATCTATCCAAAATAAAAATTTCTTTTTCACATTCTCATAATTTTTATTTACATTAAAAAATTATCTATCCAAAATAAAAATTTCTTATTCAATCCCTTTATCATTTAAATATGTAGATTTAAAAAATGCTATATTGAAAATAATAATTGGAATTCCTGCATTTAATGAGGAACATAATATTGGTCTCATAATCACACGTCTTAAGAAAAAATATGATAATGTTCTTGTCTGTGATGATGGTTCTTCCGATACTACTTCTTCTATTGCTTTAGATATGGGTGCAATTGTAGTTAAACATTCAAAAAATCAAGGATATGGTTCTGCCATAAAAACAATTTTCAATGAAGCAAAAAAAATCGATTGTGATATTTTAGTTACTTTTGATGCTGATGGACAACATCAGATTAATGAAATTGATGATATTTTACAACCTATTATACAAAATACTGCAGATATTGTTATAGGGTCTCGATTTCTTGGTAAAACTAAAAATTTACCAAAATATAGAAAATTTGGAATTAAAATTATTACGGGATTAACAAATATCATGACTGGTTCAAATATTTCTGATTCACAAAGTGGTTTTAGAGCTTATTCTCAAAAAATATTGAAAAAAATTTCTCCTATTGAATCTGGAATGGGAGTATCCACTGAAATTTTAATTAAAGCAACAAAGAAAAAAATGAGAATTACTGAAATTCCTATTACCATTAGTTATGAAAATAATACCCATTCCAAAGAACCTATTTCTCACGGAACTTCTGTAATAATTAGTACTGTAAAACATGTTGCAATTGAAAGACCTCTTTTGTATTATGGTGTTTCTGGTTTGTTCTTTTTAGTAATAGGATTAATTTTTGCAACTTGGGCTTTACAAATTTATTCTGAAGAACAAGTGTTTATGACTAATGTTACTTTAATTGGAATATGTGGAATAATTTTAGGCACAATCTTATTAATATCCGGCACAATTCTTTTTTCAATTTCTAATTTAATTCAAGGAAATAAATAATCATCACTTTTTTAATTCATTAAAAAATAGTTTAAGACTTTTTTCAATTTTTTCTGGTTTATGTTCTAAAATTTTTTTCGCTTTAGTAACATCCAATGATGAATCAATAGGTCTTTGTGCCTTCCAATTCATTTGCATCATTTTTGTTGGTTTCAAAAATTGTTGATTCATATTTATTGCTTTAGCTATATGTATTGCAAAATCATATCTTGAAATTTTTGTATCTCCAGCTAAATGAATTATCCCCGTAATTTTTCTTTCAACTATTTCAATAATCATTTTTGAAATATTTGGAATATAACTAGGTGATGTATATTGATCTATTAAAACTGACATCTCTTTTTTTAATTCTAAATTTTTTTTTATCCAAATTGGAAAACTTATTTTTTTTGAATGCATTCCAAATGGTGTACTTGTTCTAACAATTATGTTTGGTGTAGTTATTTTTTTAAATACTTTTTCTCCATCTAATTTGGATTTTCCATAGAAGTTTATTGGATTTGGTTCATCTTCTTCTTTTTTCATGCCTGCTTTTCCATCAAAAACATAATCTGTTGACATATAGACAAAAAATGCATTCTGTTTTTCTGATTCTAAAGCTAAAATTTCAGTAGCATTTGTATTGATTTTACTTGCTAATTCTTTCTCTGTTTCACATAACTCAACATCTGTCATGGCACCTAAATGGATAATTATATCTGGCTTTACATGATTCATAACATTTACTATGTCTTCTTCTTTTGTTAAATCTAAATGTGTAATAATTCCTAATTCTGGTTTAGTGTTATTATAACAAGAGTAAACTTGTGTGTTGTTATCTAAAAGATCTTTTACAACTTGTGTCCCAATAAGTCCTGCAGCACCAGTAACTAAAATTTTTGTTATTCCCATTTTAATGTCCATGGTTGAGGATGTAATGCTTTTTCATTTATTAGCGGTTCCCACCAAGAATAATTCTTGTCAAACCATTCGACTGTATCTTTTAATGATTCTTTAAAATCATACTTTGATTTCCAGTTAATCTCTCTTTGAATTTTTGAGGCATCTATTGAATATCTTTTATCATGACCTGGTCTATCATCTACATATTCAATTAAATTTTTAGATTTATTTAATAATTCTAAAATATTTTCTACAATCATTTTATTTGTAATTTCATTCCATGCTGTAATGTTGTAAACCTGACCTGATATTCCATTTGATATCAGATTTTCTATTGCTTGAACGTGATCA
>Ga0233434_1002939_pt1 | contig 14341 bp, 10 predicted proteins | sample SI_122_August201_4_FD_182738 | JGI IMG/M metagenome (GOLD analysis project Ga0233434, IMG submission 182738) | Seawater microbial communities from Saanich Inlet, British Columbia, Canada - SI_122_August2016_120_MG | ecosystem: Environmental > Aquatic > Marine > Inlet | place: Canada: British... | reverse complement strand
GGAATCTCGATCCGCGGGAACTTCGCCATCGCCGGAGAACACAGTGACGAAGAGGCGGAGAGGATCGATACCAAGCCACTGCTCGTGAGTCAGAAAGGTCCAGCTCCATGGAATCATATCCTCCCGGCCATAGTCACCGAGCGACCAGTTGCCCAACATCTCGACCAGTGTCAGGTGCGTGGAATTGCCCACGAGTTCGATGTCCGTCGTGCGGAAGCAGCGTTGTGTGTTCACCAGGCGGGTGCCCGCAGGATGTGGCTGACCAAGCAGGTACGGCACAAGCGGCTGCATCCCAGCACTGATGAACAAGGCACTGGGATCGTGCTCCGGCACCATGGAGGTAGCGCCAATCCTGGAATGTCCTCTCCCCTCGAAGAAGGTGATGAATTTCTCTCGCAGTTCGTGGCTTGTTACTCGATCCTCACTCATCCCTCTGTGCTCCTGAAATAGAAAAAGCCCGCCACCGTGAGTACACGGCAGCGGGCTTGATCAAGGTCCTGGAATTCTCTCGTTCTACCTACCTGAGTTGGACACCCCCGCTACCGTATAGTTTGGCACCGCCGCCGCGGCATTGGTCGCCGCAGCCGCCTGCGCTGTCGCGCAAGGAGCCAGGATCAGGAAGTGTGAGTTCGTCAGGTTGGTCATCATTTCTCTGTAACTGTAACCAGCGCTATCGTCGTGGCGCAAGAGATATGTCCCAGCCTTCTCAACAGATCATGGCCTAAAGAGGTAGACAACATTGGTCTCGTTGCCACCGCCGAAACCGAAGAGCGAGTTGACACGCAACTCGGTTTGGTCACTCAGACGCCAAGCCAGGCTGGGGCCGATCAGGATTTGTGGTCGTTCTTTCACCGGACTGTGTCGGGTGATCTCACTCTTCACTTCAAAACCGGCGCCCAGGGCCGGTGTGATTCGCTGTCGTCGCAGACCTGCCAACAGCAAGTATGATCGACTCCCATCGGTCGCGCCTTCGTAGGCCAGGTGCACGGCGCCATGCCAGTGACGTCGAAAGGAGTGATGCAATTGCAGCCCGAGGTGCGCATCATCGGGACTCTTCGTTCGATTCTCACGAGAGACGCCGATGCGCAAGTGTGGGTGAAAAGGGATCGCCCCGTTGAAATCGAGCCGAAGGCGAAGATCCGCCTCCACCGCATCAAAGGAGATGCCTCCCGTCTCGGTAGCAACGATTCCCGTGAAGGACAACTCGCCTACAGGAAGACCGTAAGCAAAGGAAGAACTCCATCCCTGCACGGATCCTTCAATGTGGCTGAACTCGAACTCGTGGTGTTGTGTGTAGGCAAACTCTCCACCACGCATCGGTGCAGGGGCAAGCAGCGCAAAACCATCCGTGGGTACTGCAGCGCTCAGGGGCCCCACGGTGCTCAGGTTCCCCAGCATGGACGCCGACAGAGATAACACGAAGAGTAGATTTCGAGAGGCAGTCACAAGGCCCTCCTGGCAACGATTGGATGGTCCGATGATCCACAGAATTGCAAGGACCGTGCCATCCTGATACGCCCCTCAAATGGCTGCTGAGATACAGTGGCAGAGGGGTTGTGGATGGGAGGCGAGCGCTCGAAATCCAGCGGCCGCTGACATTCCATCAGTCCCAGCGAGAAACCTCAGTCAACGCTGCCAGTGCAGCCCGATGGAAATCAGGTGAGCCGTGTAGTCAGAGCGCGCGATATTGGCATCGTTGCTGCGATAGAGATATCGCAGCTTCACCGACCAGGTGGAGTTGAGCTTGTAGCGTAGGTGCAAGGTCGACAGGAGCAACGTGTCACGTCGGCCTCTGAAGGGATCTGCCACGTCGATTTCGTTGTCGAAATTCTTCTTGATCCATTCGGTATAGTTCGAAAACAGCCAACGCTTCGACAATGGCACGCCATAGTGGATGGCAACCTTGTGTTTGTCGAGATCGAACTCCGCTTCGATATCCTGCGTACTCTCCGGGTTATCGGGATCGCCGATTCGTTTTACCCCCAGATCGGCTTCGTCGGACTGAAAGGTGTAGATGATGCTGAGTGAATGACGTCCGGCAAACAGACCGTCGCCCCCCAGGCGAAGACCATATCGTTGGCCGTCTCTTGGCGAGGCGACGAGTTCCGATGGCGTCGCGCTACCCACATAGCGCTGAATATCCACTTGGGCGAAGCCCGTCAGGTCGTACCCCCATCGTCGCCGTATCTCCAACAGCGTGCCGTGAACCGTGTAGTTGAAGACACTCCGATTCGGATAACGTGTGTGAATGTTGGCATATCCACCTCGCAGTTGCCAACGGTCTTCAGCCAGCGAGTGACGATAGGACAGCTGCAGCACATTGCGCAGGAAATCGAACTCATTCCTGTCAGGCAACGCATAGGAGCGCGTCTCATTGCTGATCTCCGCCGTGCCCGCACCCAGACCACGTTGCAGCCCAAGGCGTGAGCGAGCGAAGTACCAGTTTTCGCCACTGTGGGTGTGGTGCAGATTGCCCAACCCTGACACCTGCGAATCCACACGCCAACCAGCCAGATGTCCACGTGCGCTGAGACTCCCGTGGACCTCGGTCAGCTCGTCGTCCTTGGACCCGAATGCGTTGTCGTCGACGAGTTGCAGATTCGAATTGCGCTTCAGAGAGATCTCACCATCAGCGCGAACATCCCAGGGGGGGGCGCCGCTTGCGGAAGATGCAACACAGATGGCCATGATAGCGATAGTGACCGCCGTGTGAGCAACCGACATCCAGAAGGATGTAGACCACCTCATCGGGCTTCCTCCTCCAGCCGGCGCAACTGATCCGCACGGCGCTTGTATTCGTCAGCACGTAGCTGCAGTCGTGTAATCCGAGAGTCAAGCTGGTTGGTCGCGGTAGCAATCCGCTCCCGCCACCGCAGTGTCTCCGTGGCATTGTCGCGGACCGTCTGAATCCGCTGTTGCAGTTGCAAGTCACCCCCCAGCTGCAGGTCCGCGAGATCCTCCAGCACTTCGAGTTGGCCGGCCAGGGCAAGATCTCGGCCCTCCCATATCTGCTTCAGCGAATCGAGCATCGCATCCTCTCGACGCAGGTCATCGAGTCGATCAGCGATGATCTCACCCTTTTCCAGGATATCTGTGGGGCCGTCAAGTCGGCCCAATTCGACGGCGCGATCGATCGATGGCCACTGGCGCCAGGGCTGAAGAGGATCCATAGCGACGCCCACAGCGGAATCGACAGCGGTACTGTCCGTCGTGTCTGCCAAGACGGTGCCTTTCGACCTGGGGTCCGTCTGCGCCTGTGGGACAGGAGAGACCTGAGCAAGCACCATGTGCGGTGCCTGCAACATGAGCACCGACGCACACAGCAGCCGAAAAACACGCCACATGCCAGGAGCCGTGCCCGTCGTAGTCGGCAATTCAGTCATCAATGCCGTATTTGCGCAGTTTATAGCGCAGTCGGTTTCGATCGATTCCCAGGGCGCGAGCCGCCTGTGCCTTCACGCGACCACAGCGTTCATACGTATGCAGGATGAGGCGCCGTTCGAAACGCTCGAGCTCTTCATCGAAGTCGACATCCTCCTGTGGCAATACGATCTGCTCAGTACTGGAATCCAACGCACCGCTCCCCGCCGCGACACCCACCGGAAGATGCTCGACATCCACCACACCATCACTGGCCAGAATGGTGGCGCGTTCGATGACATTCTGCAGTTCGCGGATATTTCCCGGCCAGTCGTAGTGGGTCAATGCAGCCAGAGCGGCAGGACGCATATCAAATCCGTCTCGACCTCTCTTTCGAGCCTGTTGCTCAAGAAAGACGCCGACCAACGCGGTGATATCCTGACGCCGTTCACGCAAAGAAGGCAACTGCAGAGTGAAGACATTGAGTCGATAGAACAGATCCTGACGGAACTCCCCAGAGTTGATCGCCTGCTCGAGGTCACGGTTCGTCGCCGCAATGATTCGACTGTCGAAGCCGATCGTCTGCGTCGAACCGACGCGTTCAAATTCACGTTCCTGCAGGACCCGCAGCAGTTTCACCTGAACGGCCGCCGAAACCTCGCCGATCTCGTCCAGCAGCAGTGTGCCGCCATCTGCCAGTTCGAGTCGGCCGATCTTGCGGGCCGTCGCACCGGTGAAGGCCCCCTTTTCATGACCGAACAGTTCGCTTTCGAGCAGATTCTCGGCATAGGCGGCGCAGTGAACGGCGACGAAACCCGTCTCAGCCCGTAGGCTATGGCGATGGATGGCGCGGGCGACCAGTTCCTTGCCTGTTCCACTCTCGCCAAGAATCAGCACGGTTGAATCTGTCTCTGCGACCTTGTCGATCTGCTCGTACACCTGTTTCATGACATCGCTGGTGCCGACAATCTCGTCGAAACCTCCCGTATCTTTTTCGAATTCTGCCAGACGCGCATTCATACGCTCCAGCTGCTGCAACAGACGTTGCTGCTCGACGGCGCGCTCCACCTTCGCCCGCAATTCGTCGTGGTCGTAAGGTTTGGTGAGATAGTCGAAGGCGCCCAGACGCATCGCATCCACGGCAGACTCGATCGTACCAAAGGCAGTGACGACGATGACAATCGTCTCCGGCCAGCGCTGTTGTACCTGTTCAAGCACCTGCATGCCATCGAGTTCCGGCATCTTCAAGTCCGTCACCAGCACGTCCACCACCTTGTCCTCCATCACCTCTACCGCCTGGCGCCCGTCAAAGGCAGTCAGCGCTGTGTGCCCCCAGCGCTCTACGAGGGTTGCCAGGGCGGTGGTGGTCGTACGATTGTCGTCGGCGATCAGGATGCGAGCCATCAGCTGGTCCTCTCCCGGCTTTTGGAATTCGGCAGGTGCAATGTGAAGCGAGCACCTCCTTGCTCTCGGTTGGTGCCGGTAATGTAGCCGCCATGTTCGGCAGCGATTTTCTGTGCATTGGCCAGCCCGAGTCCGGTGCCGTCGGCACGAGTCGTGAAAAAGGGCTTGAAGAGATTTGGCAGATCCTCAGGCGAGATTCCTTGCCCCGTGTCATCAACCACCAGTTCGACTCCGTCTGCCGTGGCCCGTGCACGCACCTCGACCAAACCGCCGCTACCGGCAGCCTGTACGGCATTGATGACGAGGTTCAGCAGGCTTTGTTCCAACCTTTGACGATCAACTCGCAGCGTGGGTAGATCGGCAGAGACTTCCTGTGTCACCTTCACCTCTCGCTGCTGTGCCTCTCCAGTGGCCATGTCGATCACATTCTGCACCACCACGCCAGCATCCACATCATCTTCGATCAACGTCATCGGTCTGGAATACGTCAGGAATTCGTCGACGAACCGATTCAGTTTGTTCACCTCGTAGCGCAGAGTACGCAGGGTCGCCTCGTGGTCATCGGTTTTTCCTGCTGCGATGTCTTCGGAAAGCACGACCAGCAGCAGCTGGATCGAGTTGAGTGGGTTGCGGATCTCGTGGGCAACACTGGCGGCCATCTCCTTCAACGCCGCATCGCGATCACTGATCTGCTCCGCCATGTGATTGACGGACTGGGCCAACTGCCCCACTTCGTCGTGACGCTGCACACTCGTGCGGGCTGAATACTCACCACCGCCCAATCGCTGCGCCACCGCCGCAATGTGGCGAATGGGGCCGGTGATACTGCGGGCGGCAAAGAGCGCGACAAGCAAGGCAGCCGCGGCGCATCCAGCAGCGATCCAGTAGAGGCGATCGCGCATCTGTTCGACAATCTGTAGTTCGCGTGTGCTGCCTTCGACACCCACGACAGCGATCAAGTCGCCTTCCTCGTCGGTGATAGGTGCGAAGGCCGACATGCGCAGTTCGCCCCCTGTCGTCGTGTAGCCGACAGTATGAATGGCGACGCCCGCATGAAGCTGCCCCTCATCATCGGCAGAAAGCTGTGGAATCTCGTAGACAGAGCCAATGCGAATCGACGGGTCGATGTCGAGGAGAGCGGATCGGTCGGGACGGAACACAAAGAGGCGATAGATGCCCGTCGCCTCACGGATTTCATCGAGTTTCTGCTCAAGACGCAGGACCATTCGCGCCTCATCATCGTCGGCGCGAATCAGCACAAGTCGCTCGACCGGTGTGTAGCGGGCGGCGATCCGTGCCACATACTCCAGTCGGCGCCCGACTTCCTCTTCGAGATGATCGCGTGCCGTCGAAAAGAACAATCGGCCCATCACCGCCAGAACAGCCAGGATCAGCAGCAGGTAGATAGCCACCTGCTTGACGAAGATCGAGGGTCCGCGAGATGTGAGATCTGGCATAGGGATGATTTATGCGAGGCGTGTAACAGCTACCTCTAGCCATTATCAGGTGTCGACCTAGCCCAGGGCAAATGGCCGTGGTGTCGCCCGCTGTAACGTGCTGTGAAACTGAGGGGGCCGGATGGCAGGCAGCATCATACCACTTCACTAGAAGTCATAGGTCACGCCGAGCACGGGAATGCGGCCAAACCACGTCGTGTCATCGCGAAAATACTGGTAGCTGCCCTGACCATCCGCTACGAGCACGTCGTCGTCAGTTGAATCCACATCGAACTTCCGCAGATTTTCTCGGTTGTAGACGTTGATGATGTGGAGATAGACCTTCAGCGTCGCATCGCCGAGACGGATGTCGCGGTTGACGCGGATGTCCATGCGATGGTAGGCGGGATAGTCTTCGCCACGGAACTGATTGTGTGTTGCCGCCATGTGCAAGTCAGGTGCCGGTGCCTCGGTGTACGGGCGGTTGGCCACATAGTCGTACGTCGTCAGCGGCCAGCCCGTGTAGTACTGCCAGGACAAGTTGATGTGCCAACGCGAGTTGGGCCGATAGTTCACGTCGGCGTAGACCGTGTGGTCCTGGTTGTTGATGCGACGCAGTGTGCCCGTCTGTTCCACCAGCAGGCCGTCAAACTCGATGTCGACGACCCGCTCCTCAGCCCTGGCGCGCGCATAACTGAACCACCACGACAGCTTCTTGCCCTGATCGTATTTCAGGAACAACTCCACACCGGCAGTCTCTGCGCCATCGTAGCGAAGCAATACGTCGTCGTTGCGTGCCTCAGGAAAGACCTCCCACGGATCGCGCAGATTCTGATAGCTGTCACTGAGGCGTGTGATTTGTTTTCGGTAACCTTCGACACGGGCATGGATGCCATAGTCGAAGTTGTGTTCCAGTCCGACGACGTAGTGCGTCGACAACTCCGCCGGATCGAAGTCGGCGGCGGAATGATGCACGTCCAGGTTGTTGATGAACTGACTCTGGTAGTATTTGCCCCAACCACCGCGCAGTACAGTTCGGGGTGTCAGATTGTACGCCCCACTCAGCCGCGGGCTCCAAAGATTGTCGTCTGCCCACGTCGCCCGATCGTTGCGTAGTCCGGTTTCGACATACAGGTCTGGCCAGGGATTGAAACGTGTCGACAAATACACCCCCGTCTGCTGGCCAGAGGGTTTGGTCTGGATGTCGTTGTTGTTGTGAAAGGGCCCCACCACACCGGCTGAATTTGTGCGCGTGTCATCCAGATTGAAGACATAGTCGTACTCGGCGTTCACCTGCTTCAGATCGAAGCCCGACTTCAGCGACACATGTGGTGACACGTCCCAGATCCAATCCTGCTTGAGACCGAAGAACCGGTAGCTGCGGTTGTCCCTGAGCTGGAAAGTCACCTTGTCAGTGTACTCGTCCTTTGCCGTGTCACCATTGCGGTCGTGGGTGATCTCGCCGCCGTATAGCAATGACCGAGCATACAGGCCATCGGAGTAGATCGACTTCAGCGCGAGCCACCCGTACAGGTTGTCGTAGCTGGTATTGTGGATGTCATGGGCGATACCCGGTTCGACGTCGCGTACCTCAGCCCTGTCCCCCGATAGCAGCACGTGCGCGGAAAGCCGGTGCCGGTCGTTGACGGGCATTTCCACTTTTGCCATGGCATCATGGAAGAAATGCGTCGTCTCATCATCCACCACCGACATGAGCTTGATCTTGTCGAGCACGCCGCGTCGGGCAGACATGAGGTAGCTGCCCTCACCGCCAGCCAGGGTCCCCTCAGTGTAGAGCCGGACATTCATGACGCTGACACCGATGGTGGTGTTGCGCTGTGTCGGCGTCTTCGTCGTCATGTTGAAAACGCCACTTTCCCGATTGCCATACTCCGCTGTGAAGCCACCCGTGAGCAGATCGATACCCTGAATGGTCTCGATGTCGACGATGCTGAAGAGACCACCGACGAAATCGCGCTGGTGGAAGGGCTCATACAGCTCCATGCCGTCCAGTGACATGAGCACCTCGTCGGCCTCGCCGCCGCGTATGGTGAACTTTGAAGAGAAGTCGGTGGAGGCAACGCCGGGCAGACGGGAGACGGCGCGCGTGATGTCCTCGGCGAAGGACATGTTCTCGAGTTCCTGCCGCCCCATCGTCTGGCCGCGGATCGGGCTACTACTCATGATGGAGTAGCGACCAGGGGTGACCACAACCTCGCTCAGACGAATGGCCCGTGCCGACAGCTTCACCGTTCCCACGTCGACGTCTGCGCCGGATAGTTCGATCGGCGTCAGCAACAGCTTGTCGAAACCGATCAGATTCAGTCCCAGTTGCACAGTCCCTGCCGGCCCGATGGGTACCGTGAAACGACCAGCACCGTCGGTGGTAGTACCTGAAGGCATGCCCTCCACTTGCACAATGACCCCAGCCAGAGGGGTGTCTGACGCAGCATCCACGACGACACCGGTTATGTCCGCTGCAGACACGACGGCCGGGCCGGTGAACTGAAGGGTTAGTGCCCCGATGAAGATCGGCAGCAGGTGACTACGCATGTTGGCCTTCCCAGATAGGCGGTGGTCGTGACACTCTGCTGAATAGCAAGAGGCATGCCTCGCCCGTGCTGCGGAGGGTAACTTGCCCGACGCAGCCTTCCGGTGCTGACCTTCAGTCTGCTGAATTTTCAGCGCCCGCGGAAAAACCAGCGGCAAGGACAGGTTTCTTCTGCATGTGGTTATTGGGTGTGTTATGGGCGAGCTATGGACCAGAAACCCGACCTGAGGTCCAGTGCCGAGTCGGTCATCCCCTTTAGGTGCCCTGTTCCATGGCGTCGCGTATTTTGAAAGCAGGACGACAGAGGCAGGCGATCCGATGGGTTCGTGGCACACTTTGAGTATGTCGAACGGTTCGACTTTGAAGACGAGCTAGGACGATTGGCTTTGTTCGGTATCACTCCCATTTGCGTGAATTGACGGTGGACATCGAGACAGCTGCCACGATCCCCGCTCTCTTCCTCGCCGGAGAAACGGATGAGACTGCTGGCGTAGAAGACAGCAAGGCACTGTGGAGAAGAGGTAGAGCTCTTGGCGCACCATGGACCTTCGGGATCGAACCAGAGACCCCTCATCGATCTCCTGAGAAACAGATCCAAGCCCACAAGATTGCGATTCCCTGGGTAAATGCGGTGTTCCGACAGCGGTTGGGGACGAACGCAGAGCCGCAACCCGTCACGGATCATTCCGGCTGGCTGGCAGATCTGCAGGATGGCTGCATCAACTCGTATCCGTCCTTCGCTGGGGGCATTCGAGAGGCAAGTTGGCTTCCTGACGAGACAACTGCACACGGCTGGCGATTTGTCACGGGCTTCTCACCGTAGGAATAGAAGGTCTACATGAAACGCATCATGCTACCGGCGATGACACTTGCGGTGCTAGTAGGCTTTTCGGACCAATCTATGGATGCTGGTGGCGGGATCTTCCCCTATCCTCAGACAGACCTATTGATGGTTGACGATGCCTGCGATCTGCGCTCGGTTCGATGATCAGCACGCAGTAAGCGAAGAGGCGAGAGCCGGCGTGCTCGGATGCTCAAGTTCGGCCGCCTACATCACCTGCGTCCGCACGTAATCAGGCCGCCTCGCGGCTCTGGAAGCCTTGCGTTAGGACTCACTCGTCATATCGCGTCCCATCATTACTCCCAGGGCAGCGGCAAGCCCAAACGGTCACCCACCTCGCGTAGTCCTGCCTGTTCGCGCTCGCCATAGGGAATACCCTCCCTGCGGTATTCGACCATGCGCTCCGCCTCCAGATGCCCGGGCAGGTGTACCCTGTCCGTACCGGGCAGCGGCAAGTGTCCGTCGCGAATGTCCCGCACGTAGCGATCGACCTCGGCGAAAAACGCGGCACCGTCGCCGGCCACATTCGGGTCCAGGGCGATCACCGTACCACCCATGCCGGCCCCCGACCAACGCTCTTGGACGGCATCGCTGACGGATGAGGTAAAGCCCGTCAGGGCGCCGCCGATCAGAGTCGAGGCGGCGACCATACCCATGCTCTTGAAGAAGGGAGACGGAAAGCTGCGGGCAAGTTCCTCGAAGCCAACCTCTGGATAGGGACTGTCGAAAGCAGCACCCGCATCGACGACGATGGCTGGTTCCTGATCGCCGGGGAAGGCAAAACTATAAGGGGGATTGCCACTATTGACGGCATACACCGGGGGTGACTTAGGCACCGCTTCATTACGATACCCCTGCACGGAGTACCCAATGCAACCCGCATCGCTGCAAATACGCGTGTAGTGGCCGGCGGATCCGTAGTGCCCAATATGCCGCACCAGGGCGACACCAACCCCCTGTTGGCGCGCCATGGCCACCGCCCGTTGCGCGGCGCGCACCATTGGCAAGTAACCGAGAGTGCCATCACCGTCGAGTACCACCAAAGCCTGTGTCTCGTGGAGGACGTCGATTTGCGGGGTCGGATTGAGAGTCCCGGTGGCGAAGCCTTTGCAGCAACCACTGGTCTTCTGCGTTCCGTGGGAGCGCACACCCCGCAGGTCGCTGTTGACCAGCAGCCGCGCGATGATCGAAGCATGATCACAACCTGAGCGCTCGAAGGCCTCGGTGACGAAAGCCAGCAACCGCTCCTCAGATACGCGAATGAAATCACCGGGTGGTCTGTTCATCGATGCTGCTCCGAGTGGTGTTGGGACGCGTGCACGACACCATCACTCCAGATGAGGATAACCACTGTCCGCGCTACATCCACGAGATTTCGAACCGACAGCCCGGAAAGCTGGCGAATTGCCGTTACCCCGATCTCTGCCGGATTCACAGAATCTTCGTCGTCCCCTCGCACTAGATAACTAGATTCCCTCCTTGCGACTTCGCGCCGATCCGGGCACGACCTCAAACGCGTAGATCGTCGCGCGGTCGAGGTGGAGTTCGATCTTGGTGAGACCATCCTCCCCCGGTTGGATCGTCGTGCCGTCCCGCCAGGTCAGTGGAGCAGCGAAGCTGTCTCCCGTCAGCGCGACGGAATCGTCCAGACTGCGCCCCTCCGGCGCCGGCTTCCCGGGGGCGATGGCGGGCAGTTCGGCGCGAACGGAGCCACCGGTTTCACACTCGTAGTTGAGCCTGATCTCGCACTGGGTATCCACGCGGATGTAGAATGGGACCGTGCCCACCGGATCGCTTCTCAGCCCGAAGAGCCGCCACTTGGGCCAGCTGGCAAAGCCGATTCTGCCATTCCCCTCATCGATCAGAGTCTGCAGATTCTCCTCGTTCAGGGAGTTGTCGCGATCCAGATACCATGCGTGGGAGCGCGTCGTTGCGGAGAAGTAGAGGCGCTGCTCATCGCCCACCTCGACGGGATATGAAGCGGTGTAGACACCGCCGCCTCCCCATGGCACGTCGGCATGGTTGATGAAGTCGGGCCGACCGGGCATGTGCTGCCAGCAGTCCCCGGATCTGTTCTGATAGGCGAGCGTGACGTCCACGTTGCCGAAATTCGCCGGGCCGTCTTTGGCTCGCGGCAGATTGTTGTGTCTGAACTGCCACAGGAACCCCACCATCCCTTCGCCCGCAGGCATCAGACCCATGCCGTAGTAGTCGGCACTCGCATACCCCTGGCTCATGGCGCGGATGTTGTCGTAGTCATCGGGGACAAGGGCCATGCGCTGATCCGTCCACTCACCATCCGTGAATTCGGCATTCCAGATCGACCTGCGAGTGAACCCCTGAAACCTCTGCAGGTACTTCATCGCGACGAGTGCCTGGCGGCGGTTCGGGTTGTAGGCGCAGTTGATCACGTCGGCGCTCTTCCACCGCGGCACGTCGCGGTCGTATTCCCAATGCAGGCCATCGCCCGAATGCGCCGTGTAGAAGCCATACTGTGACAGATTCGCCTGGGCCCCCTCATGAAAGGGGCCCGTGCAGATGGTGCCTCGATAGCGATGATCGGCGGGCGCATCGGGATCGATGAAGAAGGCAGGTGGATGGCCCTTCAGGTTCACCAGGTTGTTGTCGACGCCGTCGAAGTCCACCAAGCCAAGATTCGGCTTCGTCCATTCGATGCCGTCCTCTGACTCTGCGTAGCCGACATAGTCGGCGTTTCCTCCCTGCCAGTTCTTTGGCCAGGCCTGGTACCACATACGCAGTCGCCCACCGTCATTGAGCACCGTGCCATAGAGCGATACACCCGCGCCATCGACGAGAGCGTCCGGCTCAAGCACAGGCACCGGATGGATCTGTGGCCGGCGCTGGAAGGCCTGGACCTTGCCCGTCGTGTCGATGAGTTCCGGCCTGCTTTCGAAGAACAGTTCCATGTTATTCCTTGCGTTCTGGCCTCGGCTGGCTGTGCCCACCGCCGGAGTTAGCACGTCGTTATCTTCACAGAATGAGTCATACTGAAGGCCCGTCAAGAGGCCTGGCCGGCCACGCGGTAGCCGGATGCGGCGCCACCCCAGACCAAGCTTGGACTCGACCGTGGCGAGCTTGCCATCGTTGGATTGCCCTGACCTCCGACGTCCGGGACAAGCCCAGGTGACGGGAGGATGTGTTTGCGTTCATCGACGCACCCACAGCTGAGAGAACAGATCGAGGGCTTGCTGTCCGAAGGACAGCAGTTCGGAAAGCGCGTTGCCGAGTTCGTCGCGGCAAACCCAAGGCACCGCCTATGACGAGCAACCCATCGCTAACTTCACTGAAGATTTCGCGGCATGAGGAGATTCCGCCATTGCCAGTGGCGTATCTCCAGGCAGTTGGCTGTGGCGAACTAGATAGCCGAACCGCCACTCACCGGGGGAATGATTGCAACAGTATCCCCATCGGACAACACATGCGACTCTGGCACGTACTCTTCGTTGACCGCCAGCCTGGTGATAGCGGCAATCCCCGCAAAGACGGGATTCTCGGTGGACAGTTGCCGCAGCAGTGAACCTGCTGTTGCCCCCGCTGGCAACGACATATCGAGAACTGTATTGCCGATTGCGAGTTTTGCCCCAGCGAAGAACAACACTTCCACTCTCATCGATCCCTACCTCCGCGTCTCGGCGTGAGAATCCCAATCGTAACGACAACTGCCTGCTCCTGAGCTAGTCAGCCCCCCCGCGTGTGCATTTCAAGACGTAAATCCCGACGCAGTTCCTCAATCTGATAAAGAGCGCTCCTGTCGGACACCTTCAGTCGTTCTTCAGCCCCCCGGTTCTGGCGTTTTCGCCACTCCTCTCCGATGCACGTCGACAGCTTGGTTGTATCAGCCCCATCGCGCAGCATCTTGCGAAGATCGGTTCCATTCCCGTCGTAGAGACACAGATACCAGCGACCATCGGCCGTCAGACGACTACGATCACAATCTCGGCAGAAAGGTTGTGTCGTCGACGCAATCACACCTACGCACTGACCATCAGTCATGGTGAACAATTCAGCCGGTGCGACGCCACGTTCTTCGCCGGAAATCAGTGGCCCACAGTTCGCTTCCAGCTGCTGCAGAATCTCGGACCGCGTCACGACGTGCTCCGTCGACCACCCCGTTGCGCCACCGACATCCATGTATTCGATGAAACGTGCCTGGGCGTTCATCCTCCCGGCGAAGTCAACGATATCTGCAATCTCATCTTCGTTCACGTCACGCAGAACCACAGTGTTCAGCTTGAGTTGCTCAAAACCGACATCTCGCGCGGCACGGATACCAGCAATCACATCCTCAAGGACAGCGCGTCGCGTCAACGCGGCATGACGACTCGGACGTAGCGAATCGAGACTGACCGTCACTCGGGCCAGACCGGCATCACGAAGCGGCCGTGCCCAACGAGCCAACTGGGTTCCATTTGTCGTGAGTGCGAGATCCTTAACACCGGGCCTGGATGCAAGAGCCTGAACCAGGTCGACCAACCCTCGGCGCAGCAGCGGTTCGCCCCCCGTGAGGCGCACGCGCTGGACACCCTGCGCAACGAAGGCGTCGACGAGGCGCAGGATCTCCTCAAAGCTCAGGATCGCACGCTTCGGCAGCCATTGATAAACCTTCGAGGGCATGCAGTAGGCGCAACGCAGATCACAGCGATCTGTGACACTGATTCGCAAGCTGCGCATGTGCCGTCCCAGTTCGTCGGGCTGAGCCTTCAATGCGGACACCTCTGCAAGTATCCG
>Ga0233434_1002937_pt1 | contig 14348 bp, 18 predicted proteins | sample SI_122_August201_4_FD_182738 | JGI IMG/M metagenome (GOLD analysis project Ga0233434, IMG submission 182738) | Seawater microbial communities from Saanich Inlet, British Columbia, Canada - SI_122_August2016_120_MG | ecosystem: Environmental > Aquatic > Marine > Inlet | place: Canada: British... | reverse complement strand
AGCCCATTCTTGAGCAGAATTGTCTAATCTGCATCCTAATTTCTCGTTATAAAATTTTTTTGCAATCTCTAAATCACCACATGGTACTGCTAAATGAAAACAATTAGTGTTTTTATACATAAGTTAGTCCTTTAAATTTTGATTTTTGCACTATATAAACTCTTGTTTATTAATCAACAAGTCAAATTTAACAAATTTTTTATGAGTGATTTTCTACAATCTATAATTGATCGAGATCCTGCTGCAAAATCTAAACTGAGTTTAATTTTAACTTATCCTGGAGTTAAAGCTGTGTTCTTTCACAGAATTGCAAATTTTTTTAATACTGCCAAATTTGATTTAATTGCTAGAATAATTTCTCAGTTTTCAAGATTCCTAACAGGTATTGAAATACACCCTGGAGCTAAAATTGGAAAAAATTTATTTATTGATCACGGTATGGGAGTTGTGATTGGGGAAACTTCTGAGATTGGTGAGAATGTAACTATCTATCATATGGTTACACTTGGAGGTATTGCACCAAGTATAAATTCAAATGGTCAGCGTAATGTAAAGAGACACCCAACAATTGAGGATGATGTAGTTATTGGTTCGGGTGCACAAGTGCTAGGCCCTGTAAGAGTTAGAAGATGTGCAAAAATTGGTGCAAATGCAGTGATTACAAAAGATGTTCCAGAAAAAGCTGTAATGGTTGGAATACCTGCAAGAAATGTTGGTATCGCTGATAGTGAATTCAAACCTTATGGTATTACACCAGATAGTGATACAAAATCAGATTAATGAATAACGTTCAAAATGATTTTATTTCAGGGATTGGCAACACTCCTTTAATAAAATTAAGAGCGGCATCAGAAATAACAGGATGTAATATTTATGGTAAAGCTGAATTTTTAAATCCAGGTGGTTCTGTAAAAGATAGAGCGGCATTAGCATTAATTAGAGATGCTCAAGAAAAAAAATTAATTTCAAAAGGTGGAACAGTTGTTGAGGGTACTGCTGGAAATACTGGAATTGGTTTAGGTCTTTTGGGAAATTCATTGGGATATAAAACAATTATTGTAATGAACGATAATCAAACCCAAGAAAAAAAAGATTTATTAAAAAATTTAGGTGCAGAACTTAGATTGGTAGCGCCAAAGCCCTATAAGGATGAAAATAACTTTGTAAAAATTGCAGCAAGGCTAGCTGATGAATTAAGACCATCAAATAATAACGGTGTTATCTGGGCTAATCAATTTGATAATACCGCAAATGCAAAAGGTCATTATGAGGGAACTGGGCCAGAAATTTGGGATCAAACAGATGGTAAAGTTGATGGTTTTGTTTGTTCGTCTGGAACTGGTGGAACTATTTCTGGTGTAAGTAATGCTCTTAAAGAAAAGAATAAAGATATAAAAATTTATTTGTCAGATCCAAAAGGATCTGCTCTTTATAACTATATAAAGAATGGTGAATTGAAATCAGAAGGTGGTTCGATTACTGAAGGAATTGGATCAAGTAGAGTAACAAAAAACTTTGAAAATGCTAAAATTGATGATGCTTATTCAATTGATGATCATGAAGCACTACCTATTCTATATGATCTAATTCAAAATGAAGGGTTAAGCCTTGGTACAAGTTGTGGAATTAATATAGCTGGTGCGATCAGACTTGGTAAGGAACTAGGTCCTGGTAAAACAATAGTAACAATTCTTTGTGATAGAAGTGACAAGTACTCTACCAAAATGTTTAATAAAAAATTCCTTGAGGAAAAAGGATTACCTTTTCCTAACTGGCTTTAAAAATATCAAAATAATTATATATATTTATCAAGATTTAATTTAAGATTATTAAATGAGTCTCACTACTTCATACCTTTTTCTAGCTCTTGCAGTTGTCTTAGGAGTAACTTCAAATAGTTTTGCAAAAAGTGCTGAGGGATTTACCCTTCTATTTCCAAGTGTTATTACTGGAATAACGATTGTTATGTGTATGTATGCACTTTCAATGGTAATGAAAAATATTCCAATGGGTATAACTTATGCATCCTTTGCTGGATTAACAATTATTGCAACTGTAGTAGTTGGTGTAATTAGGTTTGATCAAATGCCCAATTTTTATTCTATAATAGGTTTAATTTTTATTATCATTGGAGTTTTGATGGTAAACCTTTTGGGAAATAATTAAATGAAACCTTTATTTGGATATTTATTTTTAGCTGTTGGTATTTCATTTGGAATAGCTTCAAATAGTTTTGCAAAAATATCTTAAGGTTTTACAAAATTAACACCATCATTTTTATGTATATTGTTTATGTGTATTACAATGTTTTGTATGGCAAAAGCTATGTCGGCGCTTCCCGTTGGATTTGCTTACTCAACTTATAGCGGGTTAACTGTTACTGGTGTTTTGGTTTTTGCAATGCTTAAGTACAATCAGGTTCCAAATATATATGCAACTATTGGGATTGTTTTAATTATTATTGGGGTTGTAATGGTAAATTACTTAGGGAAATTAAATTAATTAAAATTATCTGGTAATTTATGAGTGCTGTCATCTGACAAGGTGATCTCAAATTCATCGACAACATTAGACAAATCTAAAGGAGAATATAAATGAGGAAACATATTTCCATCTGAGGCTTGTTCCCAAATTAAATGATCTAATTTTAATGTCTCAACCTTAAGTAAAACTAAGTTTTTTTGTTTTGAGTAATATTTTTCAAGAGTTCCTTTAACCTGTTCTTCTCCTGAAAAATGAATGAAACCATCCTGTGTATCTTTAGAAGATCCTGAATAAGTTCCAGACTCTTTTACCTTTTGCCAATCATCTGCATCAATAATTTTATAAATGTGCTTGAAATTCACTGTTACCAAGAAGAGTTTGGACCATTTAAAAACACCAATTCTTCTTCAGTAGACTCTCTATCAAGAACTTTGTTTCTATGAGGATATCTATGAAATTGTCTAATAGCTTTAGTGTGATCCTGCCAAAATTTTTTAATTTGAACATAGCCTTCGTGCTCTCTTAAATATTTATTAAGCAAATAATAAGCCATATCGTGATCGGTTATTTCTTCACTATGAATAAGAGGTAAAATCATAAAAAATCTTTGGCTTTCATTCATCGCCTCAAGATAACCTGCATAAACAGCATCATTTACAATTAATCTTGTTTTATGATCTTGAGCAAAAGCTTTTTTGTTGTCTCTAAACATGTTTCTTGAAAACTGATCAAAAAGAATAACTAATGCTAGAGCGCTCATGGGTTGATCTTGCCAATCATCATATTCATTTTGAGAAGCAAGCTCATAGTCATTCAAAAATCTATCTCTTATTGTTTGATCAAAAGCATCATTTTTTTTAAATCTTTTTTCAGAAGGAGTTTCTTTAAACCAAAAATCTAAAATTTCTTGTGCTTTTTTTGGAATCATTTTGAAACTGGTTTTAATAATTTTAGAAATTTATTATGAATAATTTTATTAGATGAGACTAAAATATTTCCAGCATTAACTGCATCTTTATTAGACCAGGTGCTTACGATACCGCCTGCTGCTTTAATGATAGGAATTAATGGATGAATGTCCCAAATTTTATTAGAGCATTGCATTACTGCATCTAATCTACCTTCAGCTAAATGAGAATAGCTTAGAGCATCACTACATGGAAATTGCATTAATTTTAAAATTTTTGAAATTTTTTTTTGTTGATTTAAAGAAAGTGCGCCGTGAAAAGCTGCTGATAATTTTACACTACTAAAAATAGCTTTTTTATTTACAGATATCTTTTTTCTTTTGCCATTATTAACAACATAGGCAATTTTATTAGAATAATTTAAATAATATTTTTTAAGAACTGGGAAATTAGCTAATCCTAAAATTGGATACCCTTTGTAATTCAAAGAAATCAAATTACTCCAAGTCGGGTTACCAATTACAAAAGATCTTGTTCCGTCGATCGGGTCTATTACCCATGTAAAGTCACTTTTAGATTTTTTATGTCCAAACTCTTCGCCTATAACTTGATGATCTGGGAATTTATTTTTTATCTTTAATCTAATAAATTTTTCAAAAGCCTTATCTGATGTTGTAACAGGATCATAACCCTTGCCTTTGAGTTTATTAGAAACTTTAAAAGTTCTGTTTAGCTTTGAATAATAAAAATTGGTTAGTTCTTTTGCCAGCTTATTTAGAAAATTAGCATAGATCTTGTATTTTTTTGAATTTAATTGGTCCACATCAATCTCTTACTATTTAATTTATATTGAATAAAGTTAATTTTTAAACAAATTTTCTATTTGTGCTTCTGCATCTTTAATTGATTTTTCATAATCTAAAGCCATTTGATCAGCACTTATTACATCAACTTTTTCAATACCAAAAAAATTTAAAATAAACTTTAACCATGGGGTTAAAAAATCTTCAGAACTATTAAGTTTAGTCCCACCTGATGTAATCACAAGATAGGCTTGCTTATTTTTAAGTAACCCCTCTCTTCTTCCATTGGGCTTAAATCTGAATGTTTCTCCAATTCGAGCAGCTAAATCAGACCAAGCTTTTAAAGTTGCTGGAGGACCATAATTATAAATTGGGGCTGATATTATAATAATATCACTTTCTTTTAATTCACTCACAAGTTTATCTGACAATTTAAACATTTTTTTATGATCTTCTGTTTGATCTTTTTCATCAATTTTCATACCTGACTCTGTTAACCCACTTACAAAAAGCATTTCATCATCTAAATCTCTATAAATTACTTCATCATCTGGCTTTTTAATTTTATCTAGTAATTTTTTTGCTAATGCTCTTGAAGAGGAACCTTTTTTTCTAGCACTGGAGTCAATTTGATAAATTTTCATTAAATAATTTTATCCGAAATTTTGCAAAAAAGGTAAAATTTTAATCATATAAAATCCAATTGCCTGTAATTGATTAGTTAAGATTAATATTCCTGTAATCAAAAGAATAAAACCACCTATTTTAGATATCAAATTTATATTTTTCTTAAAATTTTTTGAAAATAATAAAAATCTTTGAATTAAATAACCAGATAAAACAAATGGGATAGCTAAGCCCAATGAATAAAAGCTCAACATTATTATTGCTCTAGATAATGTTTCTTCAATAGAGGCTAATGCTAAAATAGATCCCAAAATAGGACCAATACATGGAGTCCATCCAAAACCAAACGCTAAACCTATCAGATAAGGAAATAAGATATTTTGAGATTTTTTTGCTTCAAATCTTTTCTCTAAATTTAAATAACCAATATTAATTAAACCAATTAACTGTAATGAAAAAACTATTATTACTACTCCAGCAATAATTCTTAATATTTCAGAATTTTGAAGTAGAGCTTGGCCCAAAAAGGATGCTGATGCGCCTAAAATAATGAATACAGTAGAAAAACCAAAGCAAAATAAAATTAAAGGTAAAAATTTTACTCTTTGAGATTTTAATATATCTTGAAGTGACTGACCTGAGATAAACGAAACATAGCCGGGTATTAAAGGTAAAACACAGGGTGATAAAAAACTTATAAGTCCCGCTCCAAAAGCAATTAATATTTCAATCATTATTTAAAGTAAATTTTTTTTGTAAAATTCCTTTTGCATTGGTTTTTATACTAAATAAGAATCCTGAGTATCTAAATTTTTTTAATTCCGCATTATTCATACCCTTTGTGGCTGTTGTAATGAAAACTTCACTATTATTTTGTCCACCAAATGCACAATTAGTAATATTTTTAGCTGGTAGGTTGATTTTATGTATTAATTTAGCTTTACTATTAAACACTGAAACACAAGCACCATGAAAATGAGCTACCCAAAGATTTTTATTCTTATCTAAAGTCATACCGTCTGGTGACCCATCATTAGGTAAGAATTTTTTAAATATTTTTTTACTTATAATCTTATTTTTTTTATTAATTTTAATTTTATAAATATTTTTTTTAGAGCTATCAGTATGATAAAAATTAAACTGATCTATAAAAGCAGGTCCATTAGTAATTCTATAATTTTTATCAACTTTAGTTAACAATAGATTTTTATCTAATTTGTACAAAGATCCTTTTTCAATTTTTCTTTCGAGGTTATCCATTGTACCAAACCATAAATTTCCAACTGGATCTGTTTTACCATCATTAATTCTATTTAATTTGATATCTTTCTCTATAAAAATACTTTTAATTATTTTTTTTGTTTTTATATTTTGGATCCGTAATTCTCCCTGGAGACCCAAAATAAAAACATAACCTTTAATATGTGCTAAAAAACCAATTTCTTTATTAACTTTATAAATACTCTTTTTATTTTTTTTTGTATTAAAAGAAAAAAAACTTTTCTTTTTTATATCTACAAAATATATTGAATTGTGTTCCTTAACCCATAGAGTTCCCTCACCTAATTTGCATCTTAATTTCCAAAGAACTTTTGGATCTGAAGTTTTAATTTTATTCACTGATTTCAAACTCTTTAATAAAGTCATTATTTGGTGTTATACCTATGCCTACATTGTCCGTAACAGCAGCAAATCCATTATTTTGTTTTACTTGATCGAAAATTGAAAAATTCTCATTCGGTAAGTCTGTAATAAAAATATTTTTTTCTGTAGTATCAAACTCAAGCATTGATTTTGATGGAAACAATCCTCCTGGCATATCTGGTTGGGCTGTTAATAAATGTAAGTTAACTGCAATACTTACCGCTGATCCCCAAACATGGTTTATAACTGGAATAAAGTTTGCTTGTGCTAGCGCTGATACTTTTAAATATTCTGTAATACCTCCCAAACCACAGACCTCTGGCTGAGCTATATCAATACATTTACTTTTAATTAACTCATTCCATCCATATTTCGTAAATTCGGCTTCACCACCTGCAATATTTGTATTAATTTTTTGTTTTAATTCTCTGTATCCATCATAATCTTCAGGTGCCACAGGCTCTTCAAACCAAAAAATATCAAGTTCATCCAAACCTCTTCCAACATACAGAGCATCATTTAAATTATAAGTATGATTTGCATCCACCATTAATTTAAAATCTTTTCCAATTTCTTCTCTAACTGCTTGAACTAATTTCAAATCATCTTTTGGACCCAGTCCAACTTTCATTTTCATAGCTTTAAAGTTTTTGGATTTAATTTGTTTCGCTTCTTCTTTGAAGAGCTTTACCAGTTCATCAACTGATTTTTTTTGTAACATCATTCCATATCCATACACAGGAATATGGTGATTGCATTTTCCACCAACTAATTGGTAAAGGGGCATATTTGTTTTTTTTCCTAAAATATCCCATAGAGCAATATCAACACCTGACAAAGCTTGAATTGGCATTCCTTTTTGACCACTATCTCTGAGTAAATTGTAGACTTTTTGCCAAAGAAACTCTTTATTCAAAGGATCTTCACCAATGACTAGAGGCTGGATAACTTTTTCAACAATAAACTTGTTAGCTAAAGCAATATTACCAGGTCCAAAACATTCTCCCCAGCCTGTAAGCCCTTCATCAGTTTGAACTTCTACAAGATGAGCAGTTCTGTGTTTGTAATATTGTTGTGAATAGCCTAATTCTTTTTCTAACTCATATCTAAGTACATGACTTTTAATAGAAGTTATTTTCACAATTTATTATAAAGCAACAACCTTAGAGTTTTGCTCTCCTAAATTTTCTATTGATAATTTCATTTTATCTCCAGCTTTTAAGAACTGTTGAGGTTTCATTCCCATACCAACTCCCGGGGGAGTTCCAGTAGTTATTATATCACCTGGCTGTAAAGACATGAATTTACTCACATAAGAAACAATTACATTAACATTAAATATCATTGTGCTTGTATTTCCATTTTGCATTCTATTACCATTAACGTCTAAACTCATTTTAAGATTATTAATGTCAGCAACTTCATCTTTAGTAACCAAATAAGGTCCGATTGGTCCATAAGTGTCATGAGACTTTCCTTTAACCCATTGACCCATTTTTTCAATTTGCCATTCTCTTTCACTAACATCGTTAACCAGACAATATCCAAGAATATGATCTTGTGCTTTATCTTCTGAAATATGTTTAGCTTCTTTGCCAATAATAATTCCAAGTTCAACTTCCCAATCTAATTTTTTTGATCCAGAAACAATTTCAACATCGTCATTTGGACCAACTATACAACTAGTTGCTTTCATAAACATTATTGGTTCTGAAGGAACATCTGCGCCAGTTTCAGCAGCATGATCAGAGTAATTTAAACCTATTGCAACAAATTTACCTGGTTTTGTGATACACGAACCTATTCTTTCGCTAGAAGACAATTCTGGAAGTGATGACAAATCTACATTTTGTAACTTAGATATTGTTTCAAAATTTACATTATCTTGATTTAAGTCTGTTATATGAGAGCTTAAGTCTCTAATCTTACCTTCTTTATCCAATACTGCCGGTTTTTCTTTTCCTTTTTGCCCAACTCTTAATAATTTCATAATTCTCCTTTTAAATTATTTATATTGTCATTCCACCATCAACAGAAAAAGTATTTCCTGTTGTAAATGTAGATTCATCTCCTGCAAGATAAATAGCCATTGATGCAATTTCTTCAGCTGTTCCTAATCTTCCCATTGGTTGTCTTGCAATAAAATCTTTTTTAGCTTGTACTGGATCTGGGCTTTGATTAACTCTCTCCTGCCAAGATGGCGAAAATACAGTTCCTGGTGCTATAGAATTACATCTAATATTTTGCTTTACAAAATCAGAAGCAATTGATTTTGTTAATCCAATAATTGCTGCTTTTGAAGCACCATACACAAATCTATTTGGTAACCCTTTGAGACTTGAAGCAATAGATGAAATATTAATAATGCTTCCACCATTTTGCTTAACCATTAAAGGTAAAATTGCTTTGCACATAAAGTACATAGCTTTTATATTTACATCAAAAGAAAAATCCCAATCTTTCTCTTCACAATCAAGAATAGTTCCATGATGAACAAAACCTACAGCATTAAACAAAACATCTACTTTATCTAAAGTTTTAACAAATTCTAAAATTGCCTTATTATCTGTTGAGTCTAAAGTTTGCACTTTAATCTTCGGATATTCTTTGTTTAAATCAGCTAAGGTTTTATCATTTAAATCTGTTGCAATAACGTTTGCACCTTCATTATGAAATGCAATTGCAGTTGCTTTTCCAATCCCTTGGCCAGCTGCTGTTACTATGATTTTTTTACCTTCTAATCTTCCGCTCATTATTTATCCTTTCAATTTCTTTGTAAAGAGAACTGTGATCTATTTCTCCATGTCCATTTTCAACAAGAGATTTATACATTTCTTTAATTAAATTTGAAATAGGTAAATGTGTATTGTAGCTATTTGCACACTCTAAAATATTATTCATGTCTTTTAAATGAACTGAAGTTCTACCTTTTGGAGTAAAATCTTTATCTATCATTCTTTTTCCATGTGTTTGAAGAATTTTACTATCTGCCCAGCCACCTGATAAAGCTTTAATCATTTTATTAGGATTTGCTCCTGCTTTCTCACATAATGTAACTGCTTCAGCTACAGCTCCAATAGTTAAACCAACTATTATTTGATTTGCTAATTTTGAAACCTGTCCACTAGCTAAAGGTCCAACTAGTGTAGGATTACCCATTGTTTTAAAAACATCAGTAACATCATCAAAAACTTTTTGTTCACCACCAACCATTATAGCCAATGAAGCTTCCTCTGCTCCAATAGTTCCACCTGACACAGGTGCATCTAAGTAGTTAATATTTTTGGATTTTAAATTATTTCCATGTTTAGTTGCAGTAGTTGGTTTTACTGAGCTCATGTCAATTACTGTAGCACCTGATTTTAAATTATCTAAAAAATCAGAACTATTCATGACATCGTCAATTGCCGTATCATCTGTAAGCATAGTGATTACAACGTCACTATCTTTAACAGCACCATCAATTGTAGTTGTTATTTCTGCTCCAAGCTCTCTTAAAGGCTCTGCTTTATTTTGAGATCTGTTAAATGCTTTTAGTTTATAGCCAGCTTTTAATATATTTTTAGCCATAGGTAGACCCATCAAACCTATACCTATAAAACCTATTTTTTTACTCATTTATTTATTGGGAATAAATTCGTGAAAGTTTTGTGTAGTAAACTCTGGAAAAAACATCACACAAGCCAGTACAATTAACTGAATTACTATAAAAGGACCAAATCCTCTGAAAATATCTGTTAATGATATATGTGGTGGAGCAACAGATTTTAAATAGAAAGCAGCAGGACCAAACGGCGGACTTAAAAATGAAACCTGCATATTTACACAAAATAAAATTCCAAACCATATAGGATCAAAACCAAGAGCTAACACTATTGGTAAAAATACCGGCATTGCTAATAAAACAATTCCAACCCAATCCATAAAAGCACCCATTATCAAAAACATCATTTGCATCATAAAGATTAAATACATTGGTCTTAAATCATAAGCTAAAATCGTCTCAGCAACATAAGTTGGGCCACCTGCTAGAGAGTAAGCGCCTGCCAATACTGTTGCACCAAAGGTAATAGTTAAAATTGTTCCTGAAGCTTTAAATGTTCTAACTAACGCATCTTTAAATAAAAACCATGTTAATTCTTTTCTAAAGAAAATTATAATTAATGTAGCAACAACACCCATCCCTGCTGCTTCTGTTATACCAGTTATTCCAGAATATATTGATCCTAAAACAATTATTACTATTCCAATTGGAGGCAAAAGACCTGGAAGGTATGACATCTTTTCTTTAAAAGTTAAAGATGGTTCATCGCTTATTGGTGCAAGTTTCGGCTGTAGTCTTGTTCGAACAAGAATGTAAGTAATTATTAAACCTGAAATCATTAAACCTGGAACTATTGCTTCTTGGAATAACATCGTAATTGAAGTTTCTGTTGTTAACCCATAAATAATTAAAACAATAGAAGGAGGTATCATTGTACCTAAAGAACCTGATGCACAAATAATACCAATAGACATGTCCTGATCATATTTTAATCTCAACATCTGAGGCAGTGCAATCAATCCTAATAAAACTATTTCTCCTCCAATAATCCCACTCATCGCAGCCATGATTGTTGCCATTATAGCTGTAACAACTCCTACTCCACCTCTTGTTTTTCTTAACCAAGCATTTAATGCATCATATAAATCTCTTGCTATATTCGAGCGCTCAAGCAAGGAGGCCATAAATATAAATAAAGGGACTGATAAAAAAGAATAAGTTACAACAAGTGAATAATATCTTGAAAGTAAAATACCTAACGCATGTTCACCAATATACAGAAATACAAGCACTGCCCCCATAAATCCTGAGGCAAAACCCATTGGAACACCGATGGAAATAAGAGCTAATAATCCAACTAAAAGTATTATCGAGAGTGTTCCTATTTCAATTTCCATTTTATTCTAAATCTTTAGCGGGGTCATATTGTTTTTGTTTTGGATTTTTCCAATCAATTATTAAATTATTTACAGATTGAAGGGCAATAAGGAATACACATATAAGCGTAAGTGGCTTCATAGTGGCAGGAATTGGTGGATCCCAATAAGTTGCAAATCTCTCCCAATTTGTAAATGATCTATGTGCGTCTTCCCAACCTCCATAAATTACAGCAGCAGCAAAAGTAACAATTATAATAGTGCTAATTAAATCAAAAATTCTCTGCGTTGGTCTTCCCACATAATCATATAACATCACAATTCTAATGTGGCTTCTCAGTCTTGTTGCATATATTCCACCAACTAGATAACAAACACCAGCCAACCATAGACATAATTCATTCACCCACATTGTTGGTTTCTCCATTATATATCTCATAAAAATTTCATACATCATCACTAAGACAATGACTGGGATTAAGTATTTAATTGTATGACTTAAAAATAAAGTAATTCTGTCTATCCAATTGATTGGAAAATCATCTTTGCTTGCAACTTTTTCAGTTTGTTCTTGTAATGATTTATCAAGCATAAATTCTATAAAGTTTTAAAAAAGAAGGGCCCTTTCAGGCCCTTCAAGATTTTTTCTGTATACTATAATTATAGAATACCGTTAGCTTTCATATAAGCAGTATGCATTTCTATAAGTTGAGCAGCCTCAGGAGATTTTGTCTTCCAAGTTTCCCAAGCTTTTAATGCAGAAGCTCTGAACAAAGCTCTATCTTTTGGAGCCCAGTCATGAAGAGTAACACCCATACCTGCTAACTTTTTAACAGCTTCTAGGTTTTTTCTCTCAACTAAACTAGTGATAGTTCTACCAGCAATTTCTATTCCGGCTTTCATAGCACCTCTTTCATGAGCTTTTAACTTTTTCCAAACTTTAGTGTTACAAGCTAAGTGGTCAGCTGGCATAGAGTGGAAACCAGGATATGTAGCATATTTATTTGCCTCATAGTGTCCACCTGCAGTGTTAGTTGCTAAACTTGAATAGTCAGCACCATCAATTAGACCAGTTTGTAAAGCAGTTGGAACTTCACCAAAATCCATTACGATTGGTTTAGCACCTAATTCTGCAAATATCATACTTTCCATTCCTGGAGGTGATCTAAATTTAAAGTCCTTGATAGATGCTACATCTGGAATTGGAACACTTGAAATAAGTGACTCATGTCCAGGTATCCACCAACCAATAAGTGTCATTCCATATTTGTTGTAAAGTGCATCAACCGCATCTTGAGCTCCTGGGAACTTTAAGAAGTCGTATTGTTGATAAGGGTTATCATATCCGCCCATTACATCACCTGCAAATTGGAACGCAGCATTTTTACCAGTTTGGTAACCTGCACCAGTCATATCGCAGTCGATAATTCCTGTTTGTGCAGAATTAAATACTTCAGCAGATTTTCCTGTTACAGAAGCTGAGTAAAACATTTGTACTTTTAAGCTTCCACCAGAAAACATTTCTACGTTTTTAGCGAATTGAGCTGCAACTTCACCATTTGGTGAACTAGCAGTAAAGTGTGTTTCAATCTTTAAAGTCTTTGCATTAACAGAGCCCAGTAAAGCAACTGAAACAACAGCTACCGCAGCTATAGTTTTTGTTATTAATTTTAACATTATCTTCCTCTCGGTTATATTTTTAATATGTAACTAAATCACATTTGTTTTTTAATTACAAATAAAACGAGAAAGATATGTGTATAGAAATTATATATATTAACTAAATAAACAACTTTAAGTTGTATTAGACTACTTCAGATATAAGTGGTTTATTTTCAAAAAAACAGAAAATATTATCAACTGCCATCATGCTCATTGCTAAACGAGTTTCATGTGTGGCACTACCAACATGTGGTAAAACAAAACAGTTATCTAACTTCATGTATCTCTCATCTAAATTAGGTTCATTATTAAAAACATCTAAACCAGCAGCATAAATTTTATTATTTTGTAACGCTTCTATCAATGCATCATCATCAATTGTTGATCCTCTTGAAGTATTAATCACTACAGCATGTTTTGGCAATAAACTAATAGTTGATGCATTTAAAATATGTTTTGTTTCAGCAGTTGCCGGAGTGTGAATGCTTACAAAGTCACATTTAGGCATCATCGATTTAACATCAGAAAAATATTTTGCTCCATCTTCTAAGTCTTCTGAAAGTTTATTTCTATTATAATAAATAATCTTCATTCCAAAAGCTTTTGCACATTTTGCAGCCATTCTACCAATTCTACCCATACCAATTATGCCAAGTGTTTTTCCTGTAACAGAGTTTCCTATCATAAATTTAGTTAAGTCAGGTTTTTGATCTTTCCACGTTCCCGATCTTACTAAATTGTAAGCTTCACCAATTCTTCTTGAAGCAGCTAAGATTAATAGAATAGTTGTTTCAGCAACAGCTTCGTTTAATACATTTGGTGTATTGGTTACTTTAATTTTTTTACTTTCAGCAGATTTAACAGAAATATTATCATAACCTACTCCTACTTGAGCAATAATCTTGAGTTTGCCATTTAAATCTTTAAAAAATTCTTCTCCAATTTTATCAAAACCAGTTGATACAAATCCATCATATTCATTGGCCATTTTAATAAGTTCATTATTTGGAATTGGCTCATCTTTTAGATTGAGAGTTACATCAAAATTTTTTTTTAATTTATCCTCTGCCCCGTCTGACAATTTTCTTGTAACTAATATTTTTGGTTTCATATTAATGTGAATTTCTTGGTATACCTTTTTTAGTAACCACATCTAAATATAGGGATCTAGATTTAATGCAAGCACCATCTTCTAATTGTCCAACCGTATCTCTAAAAATTTCTTGCCATGGTGTTTGGTTATCAATTTTTAAAAGCTTCTTTTTCTTTCTTCTTTTTTTAAATTCTAATTGTGAAATTA
>Ga0233434_1002936_pt1 | contig 14349 bp, 12 predicted proteins | sample SI_122_August201_4_FD_182738 | JGI IMG/M metagenome (GOLD analysis project Ga0233434, IMG submission 182738) | Seawater microbial communities from Saanich Inlet, British Columbia, Canada - SI_122_August2016_120_MG | ecosystem: Environmental > Aquatic > Marine > Inlet | place: Canada: British... | reverse complement strand
ATTCTCATATGGATTTACGAAAAGTGAATAAAGAAGAATTTGAAGAAGATTTTTTTAAATCAATAAATATTTTAGAAAAAATTACAGGTAAAAAAGTAGAAGGTTTTAGAGCTCCATTTTTTTCTAATAACAAAAATAATTACTGGGTATTCAAAATTTTAAGTAAAAATCTAACTTATGATTCAAGTATTTTTCCTGTAAAAACACAACTGTATGGAATACCAAATGCACCAAGATTAATCTACAAACCATCTTTAAAAAATATTATTCAAGAAGATAAAGAAGGAAAATTAATTGAAATTCCAATGGCAACACATAAAATTCCATTAATTGGGAATATTCCAATTGCAGGCGGATTTTATCTTAGATTTTTTCCATATTGGTATATAAAATTAGGAATTAAAAAAATGAATAAAGAAGGTAATCCAGCTATGATATACATTCACCCAAAAGATTTAGATCCTGAAATGCCAAAAATAAAAGAATATAGTTGGTATTATTATTATAATTTAAAATCAGGCATGAAAAAATTTGAAAATTTATTAAAAGATTTTAAATTTGGAACAGTCAAAAACACATTAGAGATTTTAAAATGATTACTAAAACAGATCTTGATAAAATAGATAAATCAGGAATGTATAAAATATATGATTCTTGGCCAGAAATTGCTGAAGAGAACTATAATAGAATTGTAGAAAAGAATAATTTTGAAAAACCTACGCACATAATTTTTTCAGGAATGGGAGGATCAGGTGCAATAAGTGATATTTTTGCGGCAATCCTATCAAAAACAAATATTCACGTAGAAATTATCAAAGGATATCATCTTCCAAAAACAGCATCTAAAAAAACACTGGTTATCACAACTAGTGTTTCAGGTAATACTGTAGAAACATTAAACGTGTTAGCAGAATCTAAAAAATTAAACTGTAAAATTATTGCATTTTCAAATGGTGGTAAAATGGAAGAATATTGTAAAAATGAAACAATAGAATTTAGAAAAATTTTAATGATGCATTCTCCACGAGCATCATTTGTATCTTTTTTATTTGGAATGTTAAAAGAATTGCAACATATATTGCCAATAAATGAAGATGAAATATTTCATGCAATAAATGAATTAAAAAAAATTAGAGAAAACATATGTTCAGAAAAATTGAATGATGTAAACATATCAATTAACCTTGCAAAAGAAATTAAAAATATACCTATAATTTATTATCCGTGGGGATTACAAGCTGCAGCAATTCGATTTAAAAATTCACTTCAAGAAAATTCAAAAATACAGGTAATAACAGAAGATATCATAGAAGCATCTCACAATGGAATTGTTGCATGGAAAAATGAAGATAAAATGAAACCAATTTTAATTCAAGGGAAAGATGATTTTATTAAAACAAAACAAAGATGGAAAATAATAAAAAAATATTTTGAACAGAATAATATCGAATATAAAGAAATTATTTCGGTGGAAGGTGGGATTTTATCTAAATTAATACAATTGATTTACTTGTTGGATTATGCTTCAATATATTTATCAATTATAAGAAAAATTGATCCCACCCCAGTAAAAGCAATAGATTTTATTAAAAATAATATTTAAAATAATAAATTTTTATAAAATATTATTAATTAAAGATTTTAAACCAGAATCAATATCAAATTTAGATTCAAAACCAAGTAATTTTTTTGCTTTTGAATTATCGGCCCAAATACATTTTTCATCAGGAATTTTAGAATTATATTTTACATTCAATTTAGTATTAGCAATTTTTTCAATTTTTGAAATTACTGTATTCATAGAGTATTTCATTCCAGAAGAAATATTAAAAATTTCAAACCCATCATTTTTATAATTTATTGTATTCTCTATACAATCAATAACATCGTCAATAAATAAAAAATCACGTTGTTGATTTCCATCATTATAACATTCAGGGATTATTTTTTTATTTTTAATAGATTTTATTAACTTAATTAAAAATCCAGTTTTTTTAGTTGGTCCATAAATATTTGCAAAACGTAAAACGGTAGTATTAATTCCATATATTTCTGAAAATTCTTTATACAAATTTTCAGTAAGCATTTTAACATGTCCATAAGTTGTTTTAGGACATAATTGATCTGTTTCTTTGGAAGGTCTTACTAAATTTTCCCCATATACATTAATAGATGAAATAAAAAGAATTTGTTTAATTTTTTTTCCAATACAAGAATTAAGTAAATTTAATGTTCCAAGAATATTAGATAAATAAAAATTAGATTCATCAGAAGTCATTTGTCCCAATAAATTAATTATTGTTTCACCATTATCAATTTTATTCATAAATGAATTTTTTGAAAGAATATTTCCATTAAATTTTTGGGCATTGGTATTAATATTAGAATTATGAATCATTAATTTCACAGAATTTGTGTTTTCTAGTTGGGAAAGTAAAGATTTACCAATAAAACCAGTTCCTCCTAAAAGTAATATTTTACTCATTTTAATTAATACCAAATAATGTTATTATTAACTAACTATTATTAACTAACTATTATTAACTGAATTTTCTAGACATAAAAAAAAGGGATAAAATCAGTATTTGAAACACAAGAACCATAGCGTTACAATTAACAGTTATTTGAAATCAAATATTGAATCTATACTAAATGAATATTAGAAAAAATAATATTTACATGAACTTTAAAGAACAAAAATATGAGATTATGATGAATTTTGAATCTGGATTTTATACTTTTTTGATTTTATTCCTTCTATGTCATTATGATAGAATCTACAATAAATTACAAATTTTTATAAAGGCATCATAATTCTTTATTTTTATAATTATTATGGTAGAAAAAATTTTTGAAAAAAAATTAAATTCAAATTATAATAAAATAATTTCCATAACTTCCAATATGAAAATTTGTTCAATCATTTTATCACCTTTTATTCATGAACGAATTATTCAACATAATATAGAAAAATCTATTATCGAAGAAACAGTAAAAATACCACGCTTAAAAAAAATATTTATACAACAAACAGAATTTAAAAAAAATACAAATAATAAAATTGAAATAAATACTAAAACAGGAATTTTTAAAAATTCAGTGGTTACAATTGATTTTAAAAATAATGATGAAAAATGTGTTGTATCTATTGGATTAAATATACATCTCCCACTAAAATATAAATTACTTAAATTTATTATAGAAAAAAAAATTTTGAGACTTTATAATTTAGTTTTAGAGGAACTTGATTGTTTAACACAACTTATCGAAGGAGATAGTTGGAATACTTGTTTTACAAAAGATAATGGTTTAATTATAAATAAAAATTCAAAAAAACTAACAATCCTCGGGTGGGCTGGAGCTGATATACAGGGAATATTTTGTAAAGAAGATTATGCTTTTTTACCTATTGAAAATAAGGTGGTATTTGATATTGGAGCGAATGTATGTGATTCATCATTATATTTTATAACAAAAAATCCAGAGAAGATTATTGCAGTAGAACCATTTATTCAAAATATACAAATTGCAAAAAAAAATATTTTGGCTAACAATTTAAATGGAAAAATTATTTTAGAATTAGCTGCACTCTCAGTTGAGGATGGTTCTACAAAAATTGATGAAAATTATCAACATCTTCGAAATGATAACAATTTTAATAATCTAAATGTAATTGGGCTTTTCAAAGAAGGAACAACAATATCCACATATTCTATGAAAACTTTACTCTCAAAATATGATGTCAATGAAGCAGTTTTGAAGTTAGATTGTGAAGGATGTGAATATGACACAATATTTAACTCAGATAAAGAAACTCTTAGAAAATTTAGTCATATAATTATGGAATATCATAATGGTTACTTGAAATTAGAAGAACAATTAAAAAAATATGGATTTCATGTTAAAACAAAATTTGTAAAACGTGAGGATAAAAGAGGATTTCTATATGCGACAAGAGAATGACACATACTATAATTAGCAATATTCTCTACAAGCGTAATAATTTAGTTATTGAATAAGATGAATTAAAAAAATATTAAATGTAATTACAAAAATATATCTATGAATAATTTTGAATAATCCACATATTTTCTTTTTCTTTAGAAATACTTTTCTCTTCTTCGGTTATCAAAATTTCTTGTAATTTTTCACCTTGTCTTGGACCAATAATTTTATGATTCTTTGAAATTTTTAATGCTAAATCTGTAATTGTATATAATTTCATTTTTGGAACAAAAATCTCACCCTTATTAACATGCAACATACATTGTAAAATAAAATCTACTGCTTCGTCCATATGAAAAAAATATCTTTTCATTTTAGAATCGGTTATAGTTAGGGGTAAATTATTTTTTAATTGTTCATTCCAAACTTCAAAAACATTTCCCCGAGTTTCAATGATATTTCCTAGTCTTACAGTTGCAAATTTTGTTGTATGAATATGAGGACCAGCCCAATTTGTTAGTCTTTCACCTAATTGTTTAGTTGTACCATACAAAGTAGAGGATTCAGCAACTTTGTCAGTACTAATATTGATAAAAATTTTTGGTTTATTCTTAATAACAGATTTAATTAGATTTATTGTGCCATTGACATTAACATCAATTGTTTCAATTGGGTTGTATTCAGTAATTTCAATATTTTTTAATGCTGCAGTATGAATAATAATATCAGTATCCAATACTGCCAAATCCATGCTATCTTTATTGAGAATATCTCCCAATAGAGGCTGAACACGTGAATCATCTAAAGAATGACTAAGCTTGAATAAAGCATGCTCATTATTATCAAAAACTCGAATAGATTTAACAGGATAATTTAACAAAGTTTTTGTTAATGAGGAACCAATACTACCTGCACCTCCAGTAATTAGAATAACTTGGTTTTTCAATGTTTTTTTTAATTGAATTTCATTATTTTTTTTCATTTTTAAAACCGGTAATTAAATTACAGAATGTCCTACTAGTGTTTGTATATATCGATTAAACGAGGTACAACTATCATTTAATATCATATATAAAAAGTCATTTTAAACATAATAAAACTCAATTACTGCTAATTTAAAGAAAAAATGTGAATTTGGAGAGAAAAATACTTAGGGGAAAATGTATTCAAATTAAATTAGTAATAACAGATGTGGATGGGGTTTTAACAGATGGAGGTATGTATTATTCTAAAAATGGTGAAATGTTAAAAAAATTTAACACACGAGATGGAATGGGGGTACAACTATTACACAATAATAAAATTCCAGTAATAATAATAACAGGAGAAAAATCAGCAATTGTTTTAAGTCGTGCTAAAAAATTATCAATCAAAGAAGTATTTATTGGAATTAAAAAAAAAGAATCATTATTGCCTAAAATTTGTAAAAAATTCAAAATTAAAGAAAGCAATATTGCATATATTGGAGACGACCTTAATGATCTAAATATTTTAGAACAAGTAGGGTTTTCTGCAAGTCCTAAAGATGGGATGGCAATAATTAAAAAGAAATCAAATTATGTTTGTAAAGCTAAAGGTGGGGAAGGGGTTTTAAGAGAAATTGCAGACATGATAATTTCTTTTAAAGAATAAACTAAATCGTAATAGTTTTTTATGCCGTTTTTTATGTAAATGCATGGTCTTCATAATAGGTGAAATAGGTACAAATCATGCAGGTGATATTAAAATTGCAAAAAAAATTATCGATGCAGCAGTAAATTCAGGATTTGATGCAATAAAATTTCAAAAAAAAAATGTAGAAAAAATTTATACAAATAAATTTTTAGACTCGTATCTTGAAAGTCCATGGGGTACAACTCAAAGAGAAATGAGATTATATCGTGAATTTTCAAATAAACAATTTAATGAAATTGATATGTATTGTAAAAAGAAAAAAATTCCATGGTTTGTTTCATGTTGGGATATAGATAGTCAAATAGAAATGAAAAAATTTAAACTAAAATATAATAAAATAGCTTCAGCGATGCTAATACATGAAAAATTATTAAAAATTGTAGCTAAGGAAAAAAAATATGCATTTGTTTCTACAGGAATGAGTGAAATGAAAGACATTGAAAAAGCAGTTAAAGTATTTAGAAAAGAAAAATGTCCATTTGAATTACTTCATACAAATAGCTCATATCCAATGAACAGTAATGAAGCAAATCTTAAATTAATTTCATCATTAGCAAAAAAATTCAAATGTAATGTAGGTTATAGTGGACATGAAAAAGGAGCATCTTTTGTTTCTACTGCAGCTGTAATTATGGGTGCTACTACAATTGAAAGACACATAACAATTGACAGAACCTTGTATGGTCATGATCAAGCAGCTTCTTTAGAACCAGAAGGAATGAGGAGGTTAGTACGAGATGTTAGAATGGTTGATGAAATAATGGGAGATGGTGTAAAAAGAATTTGGAAATCAGAATTGCCCAATATGGAAAAACTTAGACAAATTTTTACGTAAAACAATTAAAAATATTATTTTTTAGAAAACACGTACAAACCAGTTGCACCACTTTGAGGAAGAGAATTTTCAAAAGGTAAAACATTGTCCTCAATCCATTTAATAAAAATTTTGATATTTTTAGAATTATTTGGTAAATTAGCATCTCTTAAAACATTTGGAAGTCTTTTTTTAAAATCTTGAATTAAAATATCACCATGGGCCCAAGACTGGTCAATTGTTCTCCATTTCAATTTCATATCTAAATTATCAGAATATTTTTGAAAATCAATAGGGGTTTGATAATGTGAATCAGCTAATGTAATAGGTGCATCAAACAGTAACCATAATGTCATAAGCATATAGCCTCGCGGATTAGTCCAATTTGGAGAAGTTATGATAATTTTTCCTTTAGGATTAAGATATTTTTTAAATAATTTTAAAATTTGTAATGGATTATCCATATGCTCTAAAGTACCAATTGAAACTATTACATCATATTTGTCCTTAATTTTTTTTACATTCATTTGTTGATATTTTAAATGTGAATGTTGGTATTTGGTCTGTGCAATTTCAATTGCTTCAGCAGAAAAATCAATTCCAAGTACATCAGCACCTTTTTTTGCAGCTTTATAAGAAAAATATCCAGTACCACAACCTACATCCAATATTTTTTTAGATTTCCAATTTAATTCTTTTAATATTTCATTTGTTTCCTCTGTAACTGTTCCCATTGTAGATAAATTAGTAAAATGTTTTTCTTCCCCTTTTTTGTAGACACTATCATAAAAAAATTCTAATTTTTTATTTTTTTGCATATTAATTTAATAATAAAATTAGTATTTATTTCTATGATTTAAAAACATCATTTATGTTTAAGAAATTTATTAGCCTGTAAAAGATCATATTTAGTATCTATATCAATTGAAACTTTTTGTTGCATTTCAAATAAACCAATTCTCCCTGAAATTCTACAATGTGATTTTTTAAATGCTTTATAGCTTGTAATGTAAATAGCACCATTTTCAATAAATTGATTATTCATTTGTTGTCTGTTAGCCCTATTTTTTGGATTATGATTTTTTGGGCTTAAAATATTTTTTTTAAGAGTCCAAAGAAAATAATGAGAACTATAACAACTCATCATCGAATCAAATTTTGAATCTAAAAAAGTGGATAATGCATCATCTATGTGATTTTTAGTTCTTAATGGAGAAGTATTTTGAAGTAGAATAATTATATCTGGAATATAATTTTCTTTTAATTTAAAATGATTCAAACAATGTTCCATAACAGGCTCTAGTTGAGATGAATCAGTTGCTAAATACTTGGGTCTTTTAAGAATTTCTGCACCTAATTTTTCTGCTCTTTTTAAAATTTTAGGATGATCAGATGAAACGATAGTTCTTGTGATAAATTTTGATTTTAAGGACCCGTTTATTGAATAATCAATCAATGGTTTTCCATCAAGTAATTTTAGATTTTTTAATGGAATACCTTTAGATCCGCCTCTAGCAGGAATAATTGCCATTATTTCCATATCTAAAATGATTGTATAACATAGATATCAACTTGACTGAGGATAATTTTTTCTAAAATAAAGAAATTTTTAATTTATGGATTCATTTTTTTCTCAAATTCAGATGCCAAATTATCAATAATTGATTTATTTTGTTCTAGAAAAATTTTCATTTTATTTTCAGAAATTTCTACAGATAAATAATGACCATCATAATAAAATGATTCATTCACTTTATTTTCAAAATCCATAGGATTAAAATCAAAAGAATTGTCATGTAAAATTCCAATATATTTATCTAGATCATCACTAGAAACTTTCTTTTGTAGTGATTCTAGAATAAGGGTTGATAACTCTTCAATATTTTTTAATCTAGATACAGAAGGTAAAATAGAGTAACCTAAATCTGAAAAAATTATTGCAGGCTTCTCATAAAATGCAGCATCTAATCCAGATGTACCTGCAATGGTAATTACTGTAGAACATTTTTCATAAATTTTTTCTGCAGGAAAGCTAGGATGGATTAAACGTACATTTGGAATATTCATTATATCTTTGTATTCAGATATACTTCTCCAGTATCTAATTACCTGAGCAGGGTTCTCTTTGACATATAATTTGTAATCAATAGGTAAAGATTTTGCAATATGTCGTAATACTTCAAGTTGATTTGTATAAAATGGAGCACCAATTAAGAGATTTTTTTCTTCATCAACCGCTAAAGGGAAATAAACAAATTTTTCACCAAAATCTATCTTTTTTTCTAAATTATTATTTATAAATGAATAACGAAATTTTCTTTTTAACTTTTTTTGAATTTCATCTTTAAGAACACGAATTTTTGTTCTTCCACGATGAGTATAGTGTGTTTTAATATGTTCATTTTTAGAAGAAAAAAAGTTGAATGCGGATTTTATTAGTTCATAATTTGAAACTTTAAAATTATTTCGATAATTTTTAATTTTATTATAATTACTAAATGATTTTCTATATAATTTTAATTTATCAAAATTTTTATTAGAAGATTCAAGATTATCTAAATTAATATCAACATCAATTTTTCTAGGATTTTCTGAAATTATAGATCTTGAAATATTAGGTTGATTCAAAAGAAGAATTTTAATTCCTCTTTTTTTACACATTCTATAAAATAATTCTTCTTGATGTAATGTAGGTTCAAACATAATAAGAAAATCAGGATTTGATTCTGTAATAATTTTATCAAATAATTTAGATTCGTGTTCAAGTATTGATAAAATTTCATCACTAGAGAAATTATATATGGGATTAAAACGATAAAAAATTCTTTCGTTAATTGCCAATTCCCATAAATTAAGATCATATTTTTTTTCAAAAGTAGATAAATATTTTAAATCGGGTTTATCTGTATTTTGAAAATAATCATGATAAAACCAAGTTTTTTGAAATTTAACTAAATTTTGATTTTGGAAAAAAACTTTAGGTTTATCATAAGAATCTACCACTGCATAAAAATCAGTATTATTTTTTTTTTGTAATGAATATGCAATACAAAAAGAAGTTAGAGAACCATTTATCCAAAATAATGTTTTTGAAGACATTCTAATAATAATTTAAAATAAACAGGATAATTAAATAATTGTTTAGTCACTATTCTAATTTAATCTATAAATAGAATAATTAACAAATCAATAATGTCTTAAATTAGATATAACAAGTGAATTGATCATGTTAACTAATTAGAATGATTAATTGTAAATAGATCTAAATGAACAGTTTTAAGAAAATTATTTATATATTAAAAGAAATTTTTAGATATAATCATTAATTTATTTATGTTTAAAAAAACTAAATTTAATTGAACAAAAAATTCTCATTTATGAACTTATTTTCAAATTTCAAAGGATTATTTTCTATTGCTTTTGCTGACATTGTAACTGCAATTACTTCGACATTATTTTGGTTATATTTATCAACATTGTTAAGTGTAGAATCTTATGGCGAACTTTTCTATTTACTTGCTATTGCAAATATGGCATCAAGCATCTCTTTACTAGGTTCAAAGCAAACTTTGTTGGTTTGTATTCCTAAAAATATAAAATTAGATTCAGCATTATTTTTACTAGTATTAGTTTTTAGTGCTATTTCCTCGTTGATATTATTATTAGTATATTCAAACATTGAATTGAGCATCTATGTTTTGGGTACTGCTGTTTTTGGATTGGGAATAACTCATATTCTTGGAAAAAGATTCTACTCAGATTATATAAAATATTTATTGATTCAAAAATTTTCAATGGTTTTCCTATCACTAGTATTATATCAATTCATAGAAGGAATAAGTGGAATAATTCTTGGAATATCTATATCATTTTTTGTGTATATTCCATTAATAATTAAAACATTTAAAGTAAATAAAATTAATTTTTCTTTATTCAAACCTAACTTTCAATTTTTAATATATTCCTATTTTATTGAATTGATTTCAGCATCAGGTAGACATGTTGATAAATTTGTTATTGTTCCACTATTGGGATTTACTATGATGGGTAACTATCAATTAGGAATTCAATTCATCAGCCTGTTTCAATTACTCCCTTTAATTGTTCTAAAATATACAATTCCTATTGATGCAGTTGGAAATTCTAATAGGTATTTGAAGATTTTAATGATAGTTTTCACATCCGGTTTAACTGTTTCAATTATTTTTTTGGCTCCTGTATTGATCCCCTTGTTTTTTCAAAAATTTATCTACGTGATAAATATAGTTCAAATATTAAGCTTTTCACTTGTTCCTTTTACAATATCAACAATGTATGTATCAAAATTTTATGCAAAAAATGATTCAAAGACAGTTTCAATTGGCGTCTTGTTCTTTGTTCTAAGTTTTATTTTATTGATAATTCTTTTTAAGGATGGTTTAGATGTAAATAAAATCTCTATCATATATGTAGTATCCACTATTTTACCCGTATTGTTTTATTTCATAGTAGATCAAAAAAAAGAAATTTTAAAATCTGAATAATATTTAATTTCATATTAAATATTTAGTATTTTTTATTTAAATCATCTTCAAAATAAAATTCTTTGTGATTTTTATTTAAAAGAAATTTTATTGTATCTAACAAAAGTATCCATGGGCCACTTAAACTAAGTTTAATAAAATAAGTAATATTTTGAAAAAAAATCTTTTTTCCCAAATTTTGTATACACCATTTTTGAAAATGCACTCTATTTATCAATACTTCATGAAATTTTATTTTTTTATTAATGAGAATTTCAATACTATTAGTACTGGACACACCTCCTTGTCCTCTAAAAATTAATGTTTCATCAAAAACATGAATATTCCCATATTTCAAAATTTTTAAGATTAAAACAGCATCCCAAGGAGACAGTGTATGATTTGTAGTTTTTTTTAACACATCTGTATGAAACAATGAATAAATACATACAGGAAATCGGGGAGACTTCAAACAAATTTTTATTCTATCCTCATATTTTGCGCCTTTTGTACTGTAACATTTCAATGAGAGAAAATGACGTCTTATTTTCTTGTATACCTTTCTGATAAATTTCTCGTTTTTATTAACTACCCAAAAATCTCCAATAAAAGTAGTTTGACCAGTACTTGCTATTACATCTTCTTTTGAATCAAGAATTTGGATATTTTTCTCTAAAAAAGATTTATCCCAAAAATCATCATCTGCAATCCAAGCAAAATATTTTGAATTAGCCATGTTTAAAAGAACATTAAAATTATTTAAAGGACCGTAGTTTTTATTTTGCCTAATGTATTTGATTCGTTTATCTTTCTTTTCATATTCTTCACAGATCATCTGTGAAGAATCAGTTGAAGCATTATCTGAAATGATTAAAATAAAATTTTTAAAAGTTTGAGAAAGAATTGATTCAATAGAACGGCGTATTGTTTGTTCTCCATTATATACGGGCAAACCAATAATTACTTTGCAATCAATATTATTCATAAATTATAGTTAAGTGAATAAAATATGTTACATAAACTTTTGGCCGTATAAACAATTCATTTTAATATCATTCAACATATTATAATTGATATAATATTTACAAACATGAGATAGTTCGACTTATTTTTCTTATTTCTAGTTCTATAAAATTAGTACTTTAACCAAGTAAAAAATATCTTTACAATAAATTTTGTCTTGGTGTAATTATTCTGGATGGTAATTCAAGTATTTTTTTGTCTAAAATTTCTTTTTGAAATGCAATCCTTGATGTTTTTACTTTTTATGTATTCTTGGATGTAGTAAACATCCGCCTAATTGCCAAACTTAGTATGAAACTAAATTCAATAATCATCAAAGAACATTTAATCCTTAAATTAAAAATTTAAAAAATACGTAAATGTATAGCATTTAAAATATAAAAATTATATTAAATGAAAATAATTTTTTCAAAATACTATTATGAAGAAAATTATATCATTAAGTATAACAAATTGACTAAAATCAAGAGTATAGAATTAGTATTGGATAATAGTATTGGATAATAGTATTGGATAATAGTATTGGATAATAGTATTGGATAATAGTATTGGATAATAGTATTGGATAATTTTTAGATTTAATAACAATTACATTAGTTTTATCATCTACAGTTAAATCGAGTTATTTAATTTATATAATAAAATCAATAAAGAAGTTAAAAATGACTAAAAATTTAAAAAATGAACACAAATATAATAAAAAAAGTAATTATATTTTTAAATTAATAAAAAAACCAATTTTTTTCTTATTCATAATTGGAATAATTGGATTGATTATTAGATTGTATTATTTTCCATTTGATTTACCAATTACTCATGACAGTATTGATTATTTCTCATATGCAGTAGTTACAAGTCAACAAGGTCATCTACCAGTAGATTGGGGTTTAACAAATAATGGTTGGCCAATATTTGTTTCATTTTTCTTTTCGATTTTTGAACCACAAAAATTTTTAGAATTAACATATTTGCAACGATTTTTATCAATTATAATTTCTGTTTTGACAATTATACCAGTATATCTTTTATGTTCAAGATTTGTTAAAAAACAATTTGCAGTAATTGGTGCAGCATTATTTGTATTAGAACCAAGAATAATAATAAATTCATTATTAGGAATTCCAGAACCACTATTTATTCTACTAAGTACAATTTCATTATTTTTACTTTTAAGTAAACGTCATACAATAATTTTAATTTCATTTTTTACATTAGCCTTATGCTCTACTATTCGTTATGAAGGATTTCTACTATTATTTCCATTTTTAATAATATTCATTATCAGATTCAGAAAAGATAGAAAAATTGTTCAAAAAATATTATTGTGTATTGGTATATTTTTTATCACAATTTCTCCAGTAGTATATGCCATGTATGAAGCCACAGGTAATGATGGAATAATTTATCCAATTCTAGGTGGAGGCATTAATTACATTTCAACTCACATAATAAATGAAATTCCAGATGTAGATGATCCAATTTATGGTGAAGATGTTGAAGAAAATAGACTAACAAAATTTTTTAGTCTGGGAATAATTAATATAATAAAATTTTTAGGATGGATACTAATTCCAACATTCTTAATTTTTGTTCCAATTGGAATTATTTTATTATTTCAAAAAAGAGATTACAAAACTTTTACAATAATTTTATGCACTATTACAATGTTAATTCCAGCATTTTATGCATACGCAAGAGGAATTGAAGAAACACGATACCTATACATCATATTTCCAATTTTATGTATAATTTCATCATTATCAATTGAAAAAATGTCTAAAAAAATTAAAAAAGAAAAAATAATTATAGCAATAATAATTTCTGGAATACTAATATCATCATTAATTTTTCTTGATTACAAAAAAGTTGATTATCAATATGAAAAAGAATCATATCTAATTGCAAATCATATTGAAAAGAATGTGGGTGGAATTAATCATTGGAGTCAATGGAAATACATTCTAGTTTCTGAAATTGCAAATAATTGGCCGGTAATCCCAATTCCAAAAGAAAATAATTACGATCAACCAGTTAAAATAAAAAGAACAGACCCAAATGGATATATCACATTAATTGATTACATTGAAGACAGCAAAAATAAAGGATTAACTCATTTAATTGTAGATGGAAATCAACATCCAGAATTTTTAAATGATATTTTCCATAATGAAGATATTCCTTATTTAATAAAAAAATATGATTCTAGGAATGATGGATACAATTACCATGTAAAAGTATTTGAAATTGATTATGAATTATTACCAAAAAAATAATTAAAAAACATTAAATTAATTTTTCAGACATAACCATACCTATTGCATATTCATTTTCATGACTAATTGAACCAAGAACGTGGTATTTTTTATCCCAATTTGATTTAAGTTTAATTTT
>Ga0233434_1002924_pt1 | contig 14392 bp, 13 predicted proteins | sample SI_122_August201_4_FD_182738 | JGI IMG/M metagenome (GOLD analysis project Ga0233434, IMG submission 182738) | Seawater microbial communities from Saanich Inlet, British Columbia, Canada - SI_122_August2016_120_MG | ecosystem: Environmental > Aquatic > Marine > Inlet | place: Canada: British... | reverse complement strand
GCAGAAATAGCCCAGCATAACGTCCTGGTAGTTGACAAGCTGGTCACGATACAGGCGCCCAACCCACGGGTTGACCAACAGCCCCGTAAGCAACACCAGCCCCGACGCCATATAGAACGCCGTCGGCAACTGCGGACGTTTCACGACAGGCTTCCCTACAGACCCCAGACTCGGGCGGCCGTGCCACCGAGAACCCATTCGCACTGGTCTGCGCTAAGGAAAGAAAAGCCCTCCCTGACCAGCCGTAGTTCATCGGCCAAACTCAGCCAATTGTGCTTGGTGCGGTGGTGCCCAGGATAACCGGTGCCCCACAACGAACGCTCCGCACCAAAGGCATCGACTAGCTGTCGAATAAAGGGATGGATATCGGCGAAGGGGAAATCCTGTTCAGACCGGCCTTTGACATCCGAAATTTTCACGTGGATATTTTCAAAACGCGCCAGTTCGACGATCGGCGCGAAGGCCTGCTCGCCCTCTTTCAGATCGGGATAGCCCATATGGTCTATCAGCAACTTCATCTGCGGGAAACGCCGGGCGATCTCGGCCACCTGCACCGCATCATTCGGATTCATATGGAACTGCACCACCGCGCCCAACGCGGCCAACTCTTCCCACATCGGGCCATTCTGCTCGGTCAGCAGGATCTGTTCTTCCGGATAATACATCGGATGAAAACGGAAACCCACCAACCCGCGCTTCTGCATCCAGTAGCGCACTAGGCCGGCATTGTTCGGATCCTGCGGGTCGATCATTCCATGGCCGATCAAACGGTCGGGGAAGCGCACTACCGAATCGGCCATATAGCCATTGTCCCAAGTCGACCAACTGGTCTGCACAATAACCGAATGATCAACCCCGTTGGCATCCATATCTTCGATCAGTTCGTCGGCGGTGGCCCGTTCGTCCGGTTCACTCTTCCAACCGGGAGCCGTCGGCCCAACGGGATAACGCGGTGGATCAATTTCCCAGATGTGCACGTGCGTATCGACAATCATGCGCGCATTCCTCCTTATTGAAGTTGTCACGGTAGGGCGATTTTGCCCAAAACAGCCGGGCGCCTAGCCCCGGTAGCGGCTGGCACATTCCCGGGCTGCCCCATTAAGGTCTCATTGGCCAGCACTGCAAAGGTCAACGCCTCCCGCGCGTCCGGATCCACGCCCAACTCAGCAAGCGAAGCGATCGCCAAACCCGGCAGGGCTTGCTGCAAACCCGCCATCATCCGTGGATTGTGCACCCCTCCGCCGGCGACCCATAAACCAGCACAACCCGCCGGGCAAAAGCGCGTAACCCCCTCGGCGATGGACCGCACCGTAAATGCCGTCAAGGTCGCGACCAGATCGTCCTCGTCCCATTGCCCGCGCGCCAAGATTTCCGCGAGCATCTCCCCCCCGAACTGCTCGCGCCCCGTCGATTTGGGTGGTTCGCGATGCAGAAACGCGTGTTGCAGCAATTCGGCGAGCAAGCCCTCGTCGATCCAACCCCGTCCGGCCCTTTCCCCATCGCGGTCAAAACGCTCCCGCCCTCCGCTAAAATGCGCAACGGCCGCATCGGCCAGCATATTGCCCGGCCCCAGATCAAAGGCCAACCCCGCGCTAGGCCCAGCCGACAACACCGTGACATTGGCGATTCCGCCGATATTAAGCAAGAGTCGGTCTTCTGTCGGGTGGGTAAAGAGCCAAGCATCGACCAGGGGTACCAAGGGCGCGCCTTGGCCACCTACCGCCATATCGGCCGGGCGAAAATCCGCGACGGTCACCACGCCGGTTCGCGCGGCGATAATCGCCGGTTCGCCGATTTGCAGCGTCGCCCCGTCGGCCGGCAAGTGCCGCACAGTCTGCCCATGCGACCCGACCAGGTCGATCTCGGCGGGTTGCAGCCCCGCCTGTTTTATTATCACTAGCGCCGCCTCGGCAAAAGCTTCGCCCATCGCGACATTAGCCCGACACAGCGCATCGAGTGAAGCCCCTGCGTCAAAAAGCGAAAAAACCTCGTGGCGCAATCCGTCGGGCAATGCAACCGTATCAAAAGCCAGGATCTCTTGGCGCGTATCGACCCCGCTTCCGGTCAACTCCACAACTACCGCGTCGATGCCGTCGACCGACGTGCCCGACATCAATCCAACTACACGCCGCCGTTTTTTCGCCGCCAGTTCAATCAGTCTGCGCATCATCCGCATCCGTAGCGACGACTACCATCGCGAAAAAAACGGCGAACACCAGAGCGAAGCGGCCGGAAACCATCGACGCGTCACTCAGCCCCAGCACGGCCATGCCCGACATTACCGCTACCGCACCCGCAGAAAAAACCTGCACCTGCGAATCCCGCGTATTTTTGAACGCCCGCCAGGCGCGTTGAAAAACCCGCCAATAGAACCAGGTGAAAGCCAATAGCCCGGCCAGCCCCATCTTCCACCACAGTGCCAAGTACAAATTGTCAACCGTCCCGGCCATGATCATCTCGGGCTCAAGGGTCTCCGGATCGATGCTCAGAATATTGAGCATTGCCCCTTGGCCGTGGCCCAAGAGCGGATGCGCACCGATCGCCTCCAGCGTCGTCGCATAGGAGAGCAGTCGCGCCAGGATCGGCGCGTCGCGCTCGTAGTCGATAAAGGTCAGCGAACGCTGGAAGGCATGGGCTCCGATCGCCGCTCCGGTAAAACGCTGAAACAAGGCCGTCACCCCCACCACCACCACCAGTAATCCCACCACTAGCAACGCCGGTTTCCAGGCGCTGCGCTCGGCGCGCGGAAGGCTAAAATGGCGCAGCAGCGCCGAACACAAGATGCCCACCCCGACCGCCACCCACATCCCACGCCCCACCGTCAGCACAAAAGCAAGGCCAATAGGCAACATCACCACCACCAATAAAGGACGGCCATAGCGTCCGGGGTTGTGGATAAACTGATTGGCCACCAATAAAATTGCCAACGGCAACACCATCCCCTGCAAACGCACGACCCGCACAAAGCGCGTACCCACCGACAAGTCAATCGCCCCCAAAAATTCGAGGATATATTCGCCTCCGACCACCACGCCGCAAAGCACTAAGGCCGGCGCGAAAAGCTCGAGTACCGCTCGGCGATCGACAAAGTTGGTGACGAGGAAAAAAACCGCATAATAAAAGGGATAGCGCACATCGCGCAGAATCTGCGAACCCGAATGGCCGTGCGCGACCCCGACCGCCACCGACAGCAAGGTCGCCGCCAGCAAGCAGAGCACCGGCAAATCAATCGCGGTCACCCGCAGCCGCAAACCCCGCTTATACACTAGGTCGATCAAGGCGAAGAGACAGGCGGCCAACAAAATGCCCTCTTGCAAACGCAAACCGCCGGGCAAGGCGAGCGAGAACAGTAATTTGACCGGCAAAACGATATTGAGCACAAGGGCAACCAACAAGGTGCGCCGCGGCGAAAAAAACGTATACCCTGCCAGCAACAGACCGCCGCTTAGCGTCAGAGCCAGCGCCATCGACCACAGATTGGGGATTGCGATGCAGAGGATCTGTACCACAACGACACCGGCAATAAGCCCCGGCGTGGGGCTGGCAAAGCGCTCGTGTAGTTGCATCAGACCGGTCTCCTGGCGACCAGCAGATAATTCCAGGCGTCGCTTTCGACTCGGTGCAACCGATCCAAACCCCATGCCAACAACTGAATCAACGCGAACATCGCCCGAACAACGGGTTTTAACGGCCCTCGCTCAAAACGCCGCAGATAATAACAGAATCGCACTCCAGCCGTCACCCAGTAACCGGCCATCGGGCGCACTTCAACAGGCTGTAAACCTACGCGACGAGCTAGGTGTTCTAAACCATAGCAAGTAAAACGAAAATAGTCGTGTGGCGCTTCGTGCAGACCCCAGATATGGGGAGCGGTTAGGATCAGGTGGCCGCCGGGTTCAAGAACTCTCGCCATCTCCGCAACCATCCGCCAAGGCTCGGGCACATGTTCGAGGACCTGTGAAGAGAAGACTGTGGCGAAAGCTTTATCGCGGAAGGGCAACTCCATACCGCTGCCCCATACGTCGGCCGGAGCATCGGCATAGCGCACTCGATCGAATTCGAGCCCGGTATAATCAGAGAAAAACTCCGCATAGGGCCGACGGCCGCAGCCCGCATCGAGCACCCGACCGCGACCATAGCGACCGGCGGCCTCCTGCACATAAGCGCGGTTGATCCGCTCTACCAGCCAGTTTGCAGCAAAGGGCCCCATTCAGGTTTAGTGCCGGTCACGCGCCGTATGCGGGTAGTAGTCGGCGATCTGTCCCTCGGCGTCGATCACATAAGAGCCCGGATAGCGAATCGTCGTTGGACATACGTGCCCAGGCACCGCGAATAGATAACTGCCGATCTCGGGTTGTGGGTCGGGCCAGCGAAAAATGCCGTGTTCTTCGTTTTGGCCGATAAACTCGGCATGCGGGTTTTGCAGCAATGTAGCCCGGCGCGGCAGCGGGCCGTCATCGCTGATCGCCTTGAGCCCCAAATCAGTGGTAATAGTCTGCTCTCCATGGTGCCGGTCGACCACCTGCGTCAAAACCAGCGCAGCCCACTTAAAAGGCATATCCGGCAACAAACCACCATAACCGGTGTCCCAATAGATGCAAGTGCCGGGCGAACCATGCATGCCTTCGGCCCGGCTATAATAAGCGAAAGTAAACGTGCTGCCCCCGACAATGCGCGGCACGGCGAATCCTTCGGCCTCCAGCGCCTGCTTCAATTGATTGGCGTCGTCGATATGCCGCTGTGCCGCCGCCTGGCGTTCATCTAGGTCGGTGAGATGTTCGTGTCCATCGTAGATATGCAGGCCGCTCGGTTCCAGATGTGGATGCTCGGCGATTTGGCGATAGAGACCCCGCGCGTCGGCGAGGGACACGCCTGTCCGGTGCATGCCCGCGTCGACATCAATCATCACCCGTAAGGTCTGTTGCCGCTCGCTCGCCACTTCCCCCAGAATCCGCACATGCTGCGAGGCGCTCGCGATCGCGCTGACCACCGCCTCGCCCTGTGCCAATTCGGCAAAGCGCTGCACTTTGATCTTTTGCGCCATTGGATAGGCGAGGATCGCCTCCTTGGCCCCCGCGCCGAGCGCAAGTTCGATTTCCTTCAGGGTCGCGCATTTAAAGCCCGCGACGCCCGATGCGAGTTGTTTGCGGGCGACGGCTTCGGATTTGTGCGTCTTGACGTGCACGATCAAATGCTCGCCGCCACCGGCCAACTCACTTACGACCCGGATATTATTGTCCAGCTGATCGGCAAAAATTAACATGGCCGGCGTTTCTATCTCGTCTGGTTCGGCGACCTTGTACTCCCCTACTTCAATCATTCGCAACATACCTTATACTTTAGGTTTAGGCTATTATAGATAGCGGAAAAATAGCACAAATCACCACCTCGAGCAAACCTTGGCGACACCACCTATCGGCCGCGCCACCAAGGTCTTATTATTTATCCCATGCCCATCTTCTTACGCACCCATCCCCGCCTTGTATTACTCTGCCTTTATCTGGTCTTCCTGCTCTTGGTCGAGCTTGTACTCAGACTCGGCTGGGGCGACGAACTCATCCCAGACGCTGCACCCGCCATAATAGCCAACCCGCAAGTCCACCACGACTACCGACCCGGCGCCCGCTTTACAACCCGCCCCTTCCCCGGCGACACCTTCACTCCGGTGGAGAACCAAATAAACGCCTTCGGCATCCGCGGCCCCGAACCACAGCCCAAAGACCACCCGCGCATCTTGCTACTGGGCGACTCCTTCGTGCAAGCCGATGAGGTCGCCTACCAACAGAGTTTCACACATCTGCTCAACCTGCACTTTACCGACCATCTGGACTTCGTCTCGCACGGCATGGTCAGTTGGTCGCCGACCCCCGAATTCTCCTGGCTCCACCACAAAGGCCTCTCCCTCACCCCCGACGCTGTCGTACTATTTCTGTGCCTCAACGACTTCTACCGCCGCCAAGTATTCCACCAAACCGACGCCGTCTACCGCGCGCAAGCCGTCTATCAGGACCGCATCCCTGTAACTTACGAACTGCCCCAACAATCGCGGTCGAAAGTCTTGTTAGAAAACATCGCCCTAGCTCGACTGCTATACCGCGGCTACCGCACCCTGCAATTGCAATTCTCTCCACCGAGCCGACAAAGCGCCACCATTCCCAACGAAATAATCCACCTATCGCACCCCAACACCGACTGGCCCAGCGACCTGCGCGCCAATGTCGATTCGACCCTGCAAGTCGTACTCGATATCGCCGCCCACCTCGACAAAAGGGACATCGCCCTACACGTCACACTCGTCCCCTCGGGCTTCACCTGGCCCGACGAAATCCTCTTGGGAAAACAACACCCCCTTTACGGCTGGCCCGCCAATTTCTCAGTTGGCCAGCAGGGTTTGCACCGCCACATACAAAAATTTCTCGCGGAAAAAAGTATCCCTTTTATCGACCTGCATGCTCCGTTCGACACGAAGAAAAACCAGGAAGACATCTTGCTCTTTAACGAAGTCGACGGCCACTGGAAAGAATCTGGTCATAGGATTGTCTTCGAAACACTACGGGATTATTTCCGGACAGATCAGGATTAAGTACTATCCCGTCAATTTTATTTTTATCGTTCTATCGCGAGGATATGAGGCGCCTAGAAGCACCCGAGACGCCCCCTTGGCTTCTCCAGCTCATTTCCTTATCTTGTCCCGCACCAATTTACAGCCTCAGACCCAACCCACTGCAAGACCGCAAAGGAGCCTTGTCTATGCTCAAGTTAGGCTGCATGTCCCTAAGCTATAAGGACGAATTCGGCGCCGGCAAACTCGATTTAGAACAATTTATAGAACGCGCTTATCAGCTGCGTTTAGACGGCATCGACCTGCACACCCGCGCCTTCGCTTCCTTAGAGCCAGATTACCTACGCAAAATCCGTATGCAGGCCCTCAAACGCGGCATCGCGCTTTCTTATATCGGTGTCAGCTCCAACTTCGGCAAACCCTTGGCAGAGCTCGAAAACGAAGTCTCCACCGCCAAAGAGTGGATTGATGTCGCCGCCTTTATGGGCATCCCCCTCGTGCGAGTCTTCGCCGCCTGGATACCCGAAGGCGACAGCGAAGAAGATGTCTTAGCGCGGATGACGCCCTGCCTCAAAGAAGTCGCCGCCTATGGTGAAGAAAAAGGCGTCGTCGTTGGCTTGCACAACCACAACCATGGCTGCGTCACCCGCACCGGCAAAGACGTGCGTCGCATCATCGAAGAAGTCGGCAACCCCTACTTCTCGCATATCTTGGATACCGGCCAATACGTCGGCTCGCCCGGCGCCTCAGGCCAACGCGGCCACGAAGACCCCGCCCTCAACTTCTACGGCAGCATCGAAGAAACCGCCCCCCTTGCCGTACACGTGCGCTGCAAGATCTACCGCATCCAAAACGGCACCGAAGAATGGCTCAACTACCCGCGTATCTTCGAAATCCTAAAAGGCGTAAACTACAATGGCTGGCTCTCAATAGTCTATGAAGGCCAAGACGTCGAAGAAGAAGCCACCGCCGTACCCAAAGCCGTAAAATATCTACGCGGCCTGATGGCCGAATACGAAGCCTAAGCTCCGCAATTATCAATCACCAATACAAAACCCCCGCCGGGCACTCAAAAACTGGCGGGGGTTTTGTATTAAGACGCCCTTATCCCTTCTATTACCACCATTCTCCGATTGCTGATTTTTCTCTCCCTACCACCTAGGGAATTCCCAACTCGCGTCGATACCCCTCATCCCCGTTGCCATGTAACTCCCTATAAGGCACGCGAATAGTCCGCATCAACTCCCCACGCGCCCCGTCGCCATCCCGCCAATGCAAAACCTTCCGCCTGGCTGAAAACCGAAGCCATCACCGAATAGTCATAGCGTCCCGTCGTGATCTCGCTTTGACCGAACAAGAACAGAGCCTGGCGATTAACGCCTCCACCGACACAATGCTCTTCGCCATCGAGACACCTGCCCCGGGTTCCGTATCAGACCGATCCGGCGTCTCGACATTAAGACAGTGATAGAGGACGGGCAGGGTAGCGCCCTCCGGAAAATCACAGCACGGTCCGCTCGCCGTCTGCAGGGGGCAGACGACCTCACCCCAGACTTACTCGGGTGGGTATGGAGTCATAAACATCGCGCGGGGCCTAAACGGGGGGTAACTTTCCCTGCGCGCGTTACCTCTGCCCTAAGTCCGCTTAGGAGGGGAAATCTTGGTAGGAAAGTGTCGAGGATTGCTTGCGAGCACCGGTGACATTATCGATCCGCTAGGCTTCTACTCAAGAAATAGGCGGCACTTCCCGCCGCTCTTCCTGCAAAAACCACATCTCATAGATCGGCACCAGAATGCACAGCAACATCGTCAGCCCCAATAGCGCCGAATTCACCGGTGCCAACGCCCCCCAGCCTGCACCGACATAACGCACCAGCCACGGCTTGGCCACATCCAGCGCGATATAAACGAAACACGAGGAAATGACAAAGGTCTTCCAGCGGCGGCTCCAGGCGCTGAGCAAAAAAAGATGCCCGGTCGTCAAAAAGACCATGGGCATGATGAACAAGTGGAAATGGGAAGTCTCGATCAGCTCCGCTTCTTCCTTGGGGAAACTCATCCCCTGCTCGCTGCCGCGATAATATTCCGCTGCACCCCGGGCCGAGAGTTGCGTCTTTTGGTAGGACATGTAGATGGATAGCCCCGCCGCCGCCAGCATAAAGACCAGGAAATAGGTCATGATCAGCCGAGTATTGAAATCCATCCGCGCGAGTTGCGAACGACCGTTAAAATACCTCATTACTGCATGACACTCTGTCGAGGTTGGTAGAAGTGTTCGGTCAATGCCAATAGTTTGCGCACCCCGAAGTTGAGCGAGCGTACGGAGAGCGTCGCCCCGGTAATATTGACGATATCGCGATTGATACGAACGGGATCCTTGAGGCTTTTACCACGGTACTGGCGCAAAAAACGCGGTTGCCGTACTTGTCCGCCGCGGCTTTCGCGATACACCAGCACCGACGCGCCCAATACCGTAAAACGCGAATCGATGCCAACCATAAAAGTGATCGGGCGAAATTTGCCGATCTCCTCCGAGACGATCGCATAGCCCTGGAAGGCATGCCCTTTGCCATAGGCCAGATAGACTTCAAGGCTGTCGTCGGCGAAGGCGCGTCCCAAGTCGGCGGCCAGTCGTCGCTTGACCACGACGTCGAGGTGTTGCACCTCGCGCACAAACTCCACAGCATCGGGGAAGAGCTTATCTCGTCCCTCATCCGGCGTCAGGAAAACCTGGACGGAGCCGATCTCGTCGGCAACGGCGGCGCCCGTTAGGAACGCGAACGCAATAAATGAAATATATCTAATCATGATAACTCGTAGAAAGATAACCTTATCGCTTATTTTGCAGTAGAGTTTATCGCAATAAACACCCATCACCCCGATCGATACGCGAACAAGCCGATGGTTTTTTTCATGCGCCCCAACTCGGTCTCGGCTTAAAAATAGGAAGCCACCGAAAAGATCAAGCCATTACTGTCCTCGTCCCGATCGTAGATCTCGTAATCAAGCTTCATCACGGTCTCTTCTTCTGGGCGAAAATTCAACCCGAAGGTCAAGCGCGTTTCCTCGCTTGAACCCAAATCGATACTGTCATAGCGAAACGAAGCCGTACACACCGAATTCGGAAATTGGGACAACACCCCGGGCAAAAAGTGATAAGCCGTCTGGGCATAATAGCCAGAGCGAGCATCTTCAACAGCCCCGTCAATTGAAGCACCGGCAAACTCGCCTTTGAAATCGAACGGGCCGCGGTTATAACTGATATCGGCGGCATAGATGGCCAAGTTGTGCTCCCCTTTGTCGTCATAGGCGCCCCGGTGAAACGAGCCACCTAAGTCCAAGCCTAAAAAAGGACTGTAATTCAAACGACCGACCAGCGATTTTTCCTCGTTATTGTCGGCCTTATGGCTACCCCGCCCCGAACGGATCCGTGCGCCGGCGGCTTCGTTGAAACCATTGACCAGGTATAACTCGTAACCAAGCACAGACTCGTCGCCGGGATAGACCGTACCGAAAAACCCCATGCCCGCCTCACTTAGCGTCGTCGGCACGATCTCGCGTGCGACCAACGGTCGATTGCTAAGATCATTGAGTGGACTGTCGTGGTTGAGGTTGAATTTGCCTAAGGGCGAAAGAATGACGCCGCCGCGATAACTGAACGACTCGGCAAAGCTAATATCGAGGGTGGCGAATTCGAGTTTGATTTCCCCGTCGCTATCGCCCGAGCCCTTGAGCAAACCGCCGTGCTCAAATTCGAGTTCGGCCATCACGTGGATGCGATCGCTAACTTCACCGTGGATAAAAGGAATAAAACGATGCTGGTCAAACGTCTTCTTCTTCTTATTCCAAAATAATTCGTGATCGATATAACCGCCCAGAGAAGTTCCGCGGCCTGCCGTGCGCACATGTGGTTTGTCGGAGGGGCCATCGGCGACCGCAGGTCGCCGATCTTCTGCCGCCAACGGCAGAGCCAGTAAACCACTAAAGAACACGGCCTGCAAAGTGTTGCAGAGCAAACGATCACAGCGCAAAATAATGCTCATTCTTTCCCATACTCCCGGTTGAAGTTAACGGCGCACAACAAGAAGACATTAAGCCAATCAATTGTTTGACATATCAAACAATTGATTGGCAATATATATTCGCAATATCTATGTGTCAACTATTTTTTGATATTTTTGTTATAACTTTTTTCGCTCTATCAGCTAATACTAAAAACACATTGACTTAGCACTTGCACTGATTATATTTACAATGTGTTTGGCATGCCAAACAATCTATTGGCAACCTAAACATCTATTTCCATTGCCAATCTTATTTTTCGCCTAATTAGCTGGATAAATAGCGTGGAACTTCGCAAAACGCCGCAGTCCGCAACGCCCAGTCTCGATTTATCGCAACTTCCCTTGAATTGCGAAGCAGTAATCGCCTCAATAGCAGCAGCACCGCGTTTGGCTTCGCGCCTGCGCGAGCTCGGTTTTTTGCGCGGCCAGCCACTGCGCGTATTGCGCGCTGGTTCGGCGCTCATCGTGCAAATCGGCGAAACCCGCCTGGCTATCAGACGACGCGACGCCACCTCCATTCGCCTCGTCTCATAGCGCTTTTCCCAATAGCAGGTCCGTTGTGCAAACGCCGTCTCGCGTGCAAACCCTGGCGCTCATCGGCAATCCCAATACCGGCAAAACGACGCTCTTCAACGCCCTGACCGGGCTTTCCCAACAGGCCGGTAATTATCCAGGCGTTACCGTCGAGCACAAAGTCGGTACCCTGACCTTGGCCACGGGTACTACCATTGAACTCGTCGACCTGCCCGGCACCTACAGTCTCGCCGCGCACTCGCCCGACGAAATGCTCGCCGTTGACGTGCTCTTGAGCCAACAGCAAGATGCCCCGCCCATCGACGGCATCCTCGCCATCGTCGACGCCAGCAACCTACGGCGCAACCTCTATCTCGTCTCCCAGCTCGCCGAAACTGATTTGCCAATGGTCATCGTGCTCAATATGACCGATATCGCACTCAAGAGGGAAATCATCATCGATGCCGAGGCCCTATCACAAAAGATCGGTGCCCCCGTCGTGCCGCTTTGTGCGCATCGACGCGAAGACCTCGACGAATTGCGCCGTGCATTGGCCGTACTCAGCAACAAAGACCCGGGCGTATCGGACGCACCCGTAGCGCATCAGCACCGGGTCACACTGCCCGATGCCCTCTTACAAGGCATTGGCGAATTACAGGCGCTGGCCACCCGTCCACTTTCCGCGGTCGAAGCCCTGCGCGCACTCGTAGACGAAGACAGCTACGCGGAAAACCGCTTCCTCGCGCAAGCACCCAAAGACGCCCCGGACAAATTAGCTATCTTGCGCGCCGCCGATCCCGAATACACCCTCTCCGAACTAGAGAGCAATGCGCGCTACACCTGGATCGACCACCTACTCACCGACGCGCTGTCCCAACCCACCCAATCCAAGCCCAACCACTCAGACCGGGCCGATCAGATTCTCACCCACCGCTTTTTCGGCACCCTGGCTTTCTTACTGATTAACGCCCTCGTCTTCCAGGCCATCTACGCCTGGTCCGGCCCCTTGATGGATGGTGTCGACGCGCTATTCGCCGCCGTCGGCAGCAGCGTTTCGGCCCAGATCCCCCCGGGGCCGCTGCAAAGCCTAATCGTCGACGGCCTAATCGCCGGTGTCGGCGGAGTACTTATCTTCCTACCACAGATTGCCATCCTTTTCTTTTTTATCGCCCTCTTGGAAGACAGCGGCTATATGGCCCGGGCCGCACTCTTAATGGATCGCCTGCTCACCCGCATCGGTCTCTCGGGCACTTCATTTATCCCCTTGCTCTCCAGCTTCGCCTGCGCCGTACCCGGCATTATGGCCGCCCGCACTATTGAAGATCGCCGCGACCGCATCGCCACGATTCTCGTTGCGCCACTTATGAGCTGCTCGGCGCGTCTGCCGGTTTACGTGCTCTTCATCGGTGCCTTCGTGCCCGATCACACCTTCCTCGGCGGCCTGCTTGGCCTGCAAGCTTTGGCCCTACTCGCCTTCTACGGACTCGGCATACTCATCGCCATCCCCGTCGCCTGGTTGCTCAAACGGACCTTGCTCAAAGGCGATCCGCCCCCCTTCCTACTCGAATTGCCCTCTTATAAAACCCCCGATCCGCGCACCGTGCTCCTGCGAGTCTACTACAGCGGCCGCGCCTTCGTGGTACGCGCCGGTAGCATTATCCTCGCGACGACCATCGCCATGTGGGCCCTAGCTTATTTCCCCCGCGACGCCGACGTCGCCGAACGCCACGCGATCGAACGCCACGCTGCCGCCCCCTCGACCCTCGACGCCTTGCAGAAGCAACACGCGGCCGAATGGGTCGCACACAGTTATCTCGGCCAAACAGGTCGCATAATCGAACCCATCGTGCGACCATTGGGCTGGGATTGGCGCATCGGCATGGCCGTAATTGCCTCCTTTCCCGCCCGCGAGATCATTGTTTCAGCCCTGGGAACCATCTACAGCCTCGGCGACGGCGAAGACGAGGAATCCACCAGCCTGCGCACCACTCTGGCCGCCGCGACCTGGCCCGATGGGCGGCCGATCTACACACTACCGGTAGCGCTCTCGATTATGGTCTTCTTTGCCCTTTGCGCACAATGCCTATCGACCCTCGTCGTCATGCAAAAAGAAACCGGCTCTTGGGGTTGGCCTCTGCTCAGCTTTACCTATATGACCATACTCGCCTATTTCGGCGCGCTGATAACCTATCAGTTGGGCACGGCGCTAGGCTTTTAGATGGATTGGCAAACACCCATCGCCGCTGTCATCGCCCTGTGCGCCGGAGCCTATGCCCTCTGGCGATGGACCCGCCCTTTCTTCAACCGCGATTCCACTGCGGACCAAAACCAGAGCGATCTTCTGCAGATCACCTCATCAGAAGACTAGTCCCCCTTCTCCCAGCCAACACCGAGCTTACAATCTTCGAACCCAATATTGAGCATTTTAGCCAAATTGCGTGATTATTGGCAATAAAAAGAGAATAAATTCTAAATTTATTACTGTAGATATCGGTGTTAACTAACGATATATCTATAAAAAATCGCCGAACTCCTTACGAATTAAGAAAGTATGCGCAGTGAAGAATTTCCGAGTCCTGATCGCCTCTCATAGTCCCCTGCACCTCCGCTCCTTGCAGCGGATGATCGGCCAGGGCGGCCACCAGGTCATCCACGCGAGCAATGGCGCAGAGGCGATGGACCATCTCGATAAGCAAAGCGTCGACTTGTGCTTCTTGCAAGATACGCTACCTAATGAGTCAGGGCTCGAATTCTGTCAGACCTACACGAACGCTGCGGAGACCGAACGCATTCCCATCGTCATTTTTTCGCGCCGACCGGAATTGGAACCGGAAGCACTCGCCAAAGGAGTGGCCGACTTTCTCAAGATGCCTTGCCAAACCCAGGAAGCCCTGGGCCTGGTCGAAAACTGGTGTCAAATGATCCGTAGCCCGAATAACGGATAAGCCCAAGCTCCCCTACTCGAATCGGATGGCGCCACAAACGGCGACAGACCGCTTATCCTCCTCGTTGACGACAGCAAGATCATCCATACCTTCATCGGCAATGCCCGACGCGAAAGCCCCTACCATTTGCTCAGCGCCTACGACGGCGGGGAAGGGTTCCGCCTAGCCGTCGAGCACGTAGCCAATTTGCTTATTAGCGATATCGACATGCCGGTGATGAACGGCTATGAGATGTGCCAACGGATCAAGGAAACCGAATCGACGCGCGGAATTCCGATCCTGATTCTCTCGGCCGCGGCGCTGGCGTC